>Ga0224502_10000001_pt1 | contig 275135 bp, 314 predicted proteins | sample SF_Oct11_sed_USG_5_FD_169104 | JGI IMG/M metagenome (GOLD analysis project Ga0224502, IMG submission 169104) | Sediment microbial communities from San Francisco Bay, California, United States - SF_Oct11_sed_USGS_13 | ecosystem: Environmental > Aquatic > Marine > Sediment | place: USA... | reverse complement strand
GATCCTAAAACAGGGCCAATTGGTGAAAAAGTAGTATTTTCAAACGTTGTTCCAGAATTTGGTACAATTGCAATGATGATACTAGCTGTTGCAATCATAAGCATCGTAGCAGTAACTGCAAAATCTAGAGTCATTCCAAAATTTTAGGAATTCCTCTTTTCTTATTTTCTTTTAATTAATGCAATTATCGCTAAGATAATTGCTGCTGCTGCAATTGATAATCCAAATACTGCAAAGTCATAAGATGCTCCATCATCTAAAGAAGAAACAGATTTCTCATCAGATTTTAGTTTTGAAACATCTTGTTGCAATGATGAAATAGCATTTTTTAGAGCAATGACATCACCAGTTCCTTCAGCGGTAGTCGGAGGAAAATCTAAAACTGCAGTAGACTCTACATCTTCAATTGGAATTTTTATATCAATCACAGTTCCATCTATTTCACCTTTGAATTCAACCATATAGGTACCAGTTTTAGTTGGAATAATTGGAGAAAAATAGTATCCAGGTCGTGGGTCAGAATTTACATCAATTTTTTTTGTAGCCCCACCAAACATAACAGTAGTATCTACATCTTTGAAAACACTAGTAACTCCTTTGTATGATCCTTCAGTTTCACCAGATTGAGTAATTTTAAAGACAAGATCATTTCGTATTCCAACAACAGGAGGTTCAATTCCCCAACCTGCCTCTATTTGATATTGTTCAACATGAACAGTAGTATGTCCAAATGAAGGTACAAGTATTCCTACAAAAAATAATAAACCAATAATACCAAAAATTACCATTTTCATTACTATCATTTTGCAATAACACGTTATTATCTTTACGTGAATTGGTACAAAGACCGAAATAATGAAAACTGTTTAAATTATCAACTATGACTTGAAGAATAAATGCAAAAAATACTGATTGCTCTTCTAGCTATTTCGTTTATTTCTATTCCATTTGTATATGCCCATCCGTTTACAGAAGAAACAATTCCAAGTCTGACATCAAATTCTCCTGCTGGTACTACAGAAATAATTGTATTTTTTTCAGAACCAGTTGACATAAACTTTAGCGAAATTAAAGTATTGGATAATAACGGAAATCAAATTGATAATAAAGATACTAGTTACTATGAAGGCGAGTTATCTCTTATTGTCACAACTCCGCCATTAGAAGATGGGATTTACACTGGAACAACTAAAGTACTCTCTAAAGTTGATGGGCATTTAGTTCCAAGTGCATTTCAGTTTGCAGTTGGAGATGTTATAATTGATCCATCTTTGTTTGAACAAAAGAGATCTTCAGAAATTATATTTTTACCTGAAGCAGGAGCTAGGTTTCCAGGACTTGTAGGTCAGACAATTATTTTGGGTGCAGTTATTGCGTCATTAATAATTTGGGAAACTCAAAATAAGCAGTTAATCAAAGAAGAATTTGATAAGATAGAATCATTTCACCATAGTAAATTCATGTCAATCACAGGAATTGGTTTAATGTTAGTTTTTGTTTCAAATATCTTGATGATTGCAACACAATCAATAAGATTAGAGGCTTCGGTTATAGATGCAATTCAGACAGATTTTGGTTTTACTTGGATTATCAGGATGATCATTACAATAATTTTACTGGTGATTTGGTTTACATTAGATAGGAAGAAAATTCTATCAAAGAAAAATCAAATACCATTGCTTATAGCTATGCTTGCATTAATTGGGACTTCTAGTATGATTGGACACGGTGCAGCCAGTGGAGAAATACCTGCATTAGTTTTAGATTACATGCATAATTTGGTATCAGCAGTGTGGATTGGTGGAATATTCTATTTTGTTTTTACTTTACTACCAACATTTTCACAATTAAAAGAATCAAAACGAGAAAAAATGAGTTTGGTGATGATTCCAAGATTTTCGATGGCATTTATCATTTCAGTAGGGATTATTATAATTACAGGACCAACACTTATGTGGTTCTTAGAATCAGATCTAGGAATAATCACTGAATCAATTTATGGTCAATTGATTATTTTAAAAATTTCAATTGCAATAATGATACTTGGGTTTGGAGCATTTTTCCAATTTAACGTTCAAAAAACTGCTGAAAAAAATTTTTCATCAGGAAAAATTTCAGTTCACAAAAAACTAAATAGATCACTCAAAATTGATGCTATGTTAGGAGTTATTCTTCTTGGAGTTGTAGCATTACTAACGAATGGAACATTACCTGCAGGCGAAATTCAAAAAGTTGATGCCCAAGAGATTGCTTATGGATTTAATACAGTAGAATTTACAGAAAATGCAAAATTCGATATTAACATTACACCATTCTCTAGTGGAACAAACACTATTGTAGTTAAAGTGACTGACTTTGATAACAAGCAACTATACGATTCAAATGAAGTAAAGGTAAAGATATCCAACCCATCAAAGAATATTTCACCGATTGAAATTCCAATGGATATAATCAAGCATGAAGAAAATAAGCCAATTGAATTTCAAGGGCAATTAACGTTTGGATTTTATGGGGAATGGTTGATTGAGATTGAAGCCAAACGAACTGATAATGCAAATGAATCAAAGATTTTGAATCTATTTGTAAAACCAAGATTAACAGACATTCAAACTAAAATTACAGAATATGAATTTCCTGAAAATGCAAAGCCTCTATTTCCAATATATGATGGGAAAGATTCCATATGGATTAGTGATGCATCAGCACCACGATTATGGGAATTTTCACTTGAAACAAAAGAATTTACTCCATATTCATTTGATGGATTGGTAACCACATTTCTAACTCAAGATAATAAAGGAAGAATTTGGTTTACAGATACACCGCGGAATCAAATTGGATTTATTGATATTGAAAGTAAACAGATTACAACAAAAACTCTTCCAAAACTAGATCCTTTAATTTCAGAAAATACACCACTTTTCATCCAATCTGATTTTGAGAATAATATTTGGATTACAATTGTCAATAAAGATAGAATTCTAAAATATTTACCAGACCTTAACAAATTCGAAGAAATTGTACTTACAGGAAAAGAATCACTGCCATTTGCTCTAACAATTGATGAGGATGGAAAGGTTTGGTATAGTACTACGGGTGCAGGTAAAATAGGATTCATCAATCCTCAAGATAATTCGGTAGTGCAAATTTCTACAGACATTATACTTCAAGGTCCAGAATCATTGGTTTTTGATGATAAAGGAAATCTATGGATTGCAGAACATACAGGTTTAGCTATTACCAAATTTAATCCAATTTTAGGGACATTTGAGCGGATTTTAATTCCAAACAAAGATGCATTACCATTTGGTATGACATTTGATAAGTACAACAATATTTGGTTTGCTCAACATACAGTAGATAAAATTGGAGTTTATGATCCAGACAACAATAACTTGCTTGAAATTCCAATACCTACAGAGAATACATTTATTCAGTTTATGACATCTGATAGTGATGATAACGTGTGGTTTGTTGAACAACAATCAAATAAAATTGGAACTGTGAAAACTACAGAAATTCCAGTTGTTGCTTCATATACAGGATCATCCAATAATTTTGAATTAAAGTATACAGAAGTTGTTTCACCGCTTATTGCATTGGGAATTATTGCAACATCATTATTTTTTGTAAGAAGTGTTAAAGATAAAAGAAGATTAAATTCGTTGATTAATGCTTAGATAACAAGCCAGCAGATTTTATTCCAATTGTTCCAGCAAGGAGGCCAATTGCTAATAATACAATTGTTCCAGCAGGTGTTATATCAAAAATATAAGAAATTAAGATTCCTATAACTACAGAGAAGACTGAAAAACTCATAGAGATTATAGCAGTCTGTTTGAATCCTTTGCCATACATAATTGCAGTAACATTAGGAATTACAAACAAAGCAGAAATTAACAGTACGCCAACTAACTGAATTGATGTAACTACAGTTAGTCCTGCCATGAACACAATCAAATAATTGATTTTTTCAACAGGAATTCCACTGACTTTAGCTTGTTCCTCGTTAAATGTGGAATAAAGAATTTGTCGATAAAGTAATAAAATTACAATAAGAATTACACCAGTAAGTGCTAAGATTAGTATTGTGTCATTTACACTTACTAGAAGAATACTTCCAAATAGAAAACTAAAGATATCTATTGTAAATCCTCCTGAAAAGCCAATAATTACAAGCCCAACTGCGATTCCTGATGACAGTAATACTGCAATTGATGCATCACCAGAGATGTTGTATCTGTCCTTGATTTTTGTAATGATTAGAGCACTAGTTATTGAAACACCATAAGCTGTCCATAGAGGATAAATTCCTGCCAGCAAACCTAGTGCAATTCCTCCAAATGAAGAATGTGCTATGGCATCACCAAATAATGAATACCGGCGTAATACCAAAAACAGTCCAATTACTGAACAAAGGATTGCTATTGCAACTCCAGAAATTAATGCTCTGTGCATGAAACTGTATGACAAAATTTCTAGAGTCATTCTTAATGATGATGCATATGCTCCTGCATTGAAGCCTCAGAATATTGTTTGATGAGTTCATCATTTGAAAAGAATTTTTCAGATTCTCCATGGAAAAATAATACTCTATTTAGACAGGCTACATGATTTGCCAGTTGATTAACAGCATCCAGATCATGAGAAGACCAAATAATAGTGATTTTTTGTTTTGAATTTAATTCACGAAGTATACTGTAAAATAATTCTATACTTTGTTGATCAATTCCTGTAACAGGTTCATCCAGAATGAGGATTTTTGGACTGTTTACCAAAGCTTTTGCAATAAATACTCGCTGAAGTTGTCCTCCAGATAATTCACCTATTCTTCTATTACGAAGTTCATGTATCCATAATTGTTGTAAAATTTCATCAATTTTATTTTCATTAGATTCATTTCTTAATCCCATTCTTACCACATCGCTAACAGTGACGGGAAAATTTTTCTCAAAAATTGGTTTCTGTGGTACATATCCAATTTCTTTAAGATAATTTTTTGATTTTCTGATATCTTCACCAAAAAATTTGATCGTTCCCATATAGTTTGTATTGAGTCCTAACATTGAATCAAATAAGGTGGATTTTCCTGCTCCGTTAGGACCAATTATACCTAAAAAGTCGCCTTGATTGACTCTAAGGCTCACATTATCTAGTGCCTTAATATCAGGGTATTGAACAGTAAGATCTTTGATTTCTATTATCAACATAATGCCTCCTTTAGATTTTCAAGATTTTGTGTCATTTTAGATATGTATGTTTGATCAGATAAAACTTCCAGTGGTGATAAAATTAATACTTTGCCTCCTATCTCATTTGCAATTATGTTTGATGTGCGTGTATCAATATTTTCTTCACTAAAAATTACTTTGATATTTAATTCTCTAGAAGTTGAAATTATATTTTCAAGAGTTTTTGCTGTTACTTCTCCATGCGAATAATTTGATGAAATGATTGCATGTTGATTAAGATTATACTCTTCTGCAAAATAAGAAAATGCATTATGAAAAGATACAAAATCATGATTACAGTCAGATAATTCATCTCGAATTTTTGAATCAAGTAAATCTAATTTTTCTACATATTTTGCTGCATTGGATTGGTAATATAGTTTATTTTCAGGATCAGATTGCGAAAAAGCAAACGCTATGTTTTGTACTTGAATTTTTGCATAAACAGGATTTAGCCAAATATGCGTATCTGTAATTTCATGAGAATTTTCAGCATGAGAATTTTCAGCATGAGAATTTTCAGCATGAGAATTTTCAGCATGAGAATTTTTGATTGGAATTCCTTTACTTGTATCAACTATTTTACCAGAGTAATTAGTTTCTTGTAAATTATCAACCCAATTTTCAAAACCAAGTCCATTTATAATTATTAGATCAGACTTTTGCATTCTTTGTACATCTTTAACAGTTGGTTCCCAATCATGTGGTTCAACTCCTACTGGTACAAGTAAAATAACATCAACTTTTTCTTGTCCAACATTTTTTGAGAATTCGTATAGAGGGTTAAATGATGCAATGACTTGTAATTTTGAGTTATCAATTGTTGTAAATTGTTGATAAGAGTTAGTTCCATAAACTACAATTGAGCTTAGTGGGATTATAACCGATATGGCAATTATTGCAAATTTTATCTGAAGATTCACGCAGCAATTCACTTATGATTATTAATAAAGATATAAATTATTAATAAGATTAATTGCTAAACTTATAAGATAATTAATAACATTAGATATATGCCAATAGTCTCAATCTCATTAAATGATGAAATTCTCTCAGAACTAGACAAGCTGCAATTATCAATGGGGTTTTCAGGTAGGTCAGAGGCTATCAGGGCGGGAATTAGAGTATTTGTTTCTGAAGAAAAACAAAAAGCTGATTTGTCTGGAAACATTCATGCAATTCTTTTGGTAGTACATAATGATGAATTTGATCATGTTGTTTCTGGAATTACTCATAATTTTGAAGATCTAATTACAACACATCTTCACAGTAAAATTGAAAAAGAAAAATGCATGGAGTTGTTTCTAATAGATGGAGATGCAGAGAAAGTCTCTACAATAACAAAAGATTTCCAAATAAACAAAAACATGGATACCGTAAAACTAGTTACGCTTTAGATATTTGGTGAATTTTTTCTAGTTATAAAAATAATACTGGTTATTGAAATTGCTAATATCAGTAATACAATAGTTCCAAATTCTGGTGCAACAACTAGCGCAAATTCAGTTTCTTGCCCTGTGTTCCGAATATTTTCAAATTTAATAATTGTAGGGCCAGTCTGACCTTCTGCAAAAGTGAATTTTTCAAATTCTCCACCTATTTGTGCAGTTCCAGACACACGATGAATTTCTTTTCCATTTTGGATAATTACAATTGTGTAATCAGAATTTCGTAGGGGTTCATTTGTTTTTCCATCTCTGATTGTAAAAATAAAATTTGTATTAATTCCAGGCTCTACAGTCAAAGGATCCCATGAAAGGTTTACTTTAAAGTCCTCACTTTTTGTATACGCTTCTAATGGAAAAGATACATCATTACTAGCAGATATTGTAAATTTGATATTTTCAGGAAATGGTTCATCAGATTTTTTCATTTCATTTTTTAAATATCGTAAATGATCTTGCAACAATACAAGATGGACAATCCTCTCATCATCTTCGGTATAATCATCAACTGATACTGAAGAATTGAATAGTTCAATATCATTTACGTATCCAGAATAACTAGGAGACAAAAACTCGACGAAATCTTTTGGGAAATGAGTTTCTACATGTACTACTGATACATGAGACATTCGTTTTTCGCTCCAATCAAATGGCATTTCAAATGTAATTTGTTTAGCCTTAAAATCATAATTAAAATTGGAAATTGTATCAAAATAAGATTTTGAACGGAATTCTACATCGTTATTTTCAGAATCTTTCTGAATGAAAGAAATGGTCTCAATTATGCTCAAATCAGCATTATAGATACCAGAATTTTCTATGATATTTGTAGGCTCATCAATAGTTCTTATCTCAATCTCAAAGTTGTACAGACCACTCGAATTAAACAAAGGCCCAGTAATTTCAATAGGATTAGATTCAGTACTATGCCAAGCTCCAAGTAGAGAGTCTTGTTCACCATTAATTGTAATTTCATTATCTTGTGTTGGTCTTACTATAATTGGCAAAATACCATTTTCTGCAAAAAAGTAATTTCTAAAGATCATTTTATCATCATGAAATAAACCAATTAAAAAGGTGATATTTTTTGCATTTTCTTTTGTTTTCTTTTCTGTTGCAGTAATTGTAATTTGCTCTTGTTCATTTTCAAAAACCATTGGCATTTCTACTGAAACAGATAATTCTTTTCCTTGTACATTTATTGAAGAAATCGTATCAATTCCAAAGCCATGTCCAAAAACATTACTTACTGGAAACAATAAGCATAAAGCCATCATTAAAACGCTAAATTTGATTAATCTCATCATTATTTCTTTTTCACGGACCTATTTTACTGTCAGCAATTCCTCAACTTTTTGGATTAGTTCATCCATTGTTCTTGCCTCCAATATTGGTTGAAGTTCATTTGGATCCTTTGCACCAAGAGCAGATAATGAATAAACATAGTCAATTGTAGGTGTTTCTGTATTAAGATAATATTGTTCCAAAACATGATCTAATGCATGTGGTTCAACTATTTGAGGTAATGCCTGTGAGATAATTTTCTTTTTCCATAATTGAACCAATTGTTCCCATTTTTCGTATGAAATATTTTCATCTATTTCCAAAAGCATTTCAACTTCAGCTTGAATGTACATTTTCTCTTTAATTCCAATTTTCTCATGCATTTCAGATATTTCCTGATGTCCTTCTACTGAAAGAGGATCATAGTTTACAGGTTGAGGAATAGATGGCGGGATGATTCTTTTAATTTGAAATGAGTTTCTTCCAATTGTTTCAATGTGAAGTTGTAATCCATCTAGATTAACATCTTCACATTTGGTTATCTTAGCGATAGTTCCTATCATTCTGGGTGAATTCCATCCTTTTATAGAATTATTTTCATCAATCAAACATACTCCAAATTGTCCGTCGCCAAGCATACAATCATCAACTAACTGTTTGTAGCGAGGCTCGAATATTCTAAGAGGAAGTTCTTGTCGAGGAAATAATACCAAGTCTAATGGAAAAATAGGGATAATTTTTGTTTCTGTCATCTAGTTACAGAGAAATCTCTCTAGATATATGGAATACGGATTACCTTAGAATTAAAAACCATTCTCGTTTAGTATCAAGCCTAACAAAGCAGCACGAGTATGTTTTCCATATTCAGCTTGTTCAAAATATTTGGCATTTTTTGTTTTATCAACATCAGCAGAAATTTCATCTATTCTTGGAAGAGGATGTAAAATTATTGAATCATCTTTCATTTGTTTTAGTAAATCTAATCCGACAACATAACTTCCTTTTACTTTTAGATATTCTTCTTCATCTGGAAATCGCTCTTTTTGAATTCTTGTTACATAAAGAACATCAAGTTCATCAATGTGATCTTCAATATTTGGAGATTCAATAAAGTCTAATCTCTTTTTGATTTCATAAGTTGAATCAGATCTAATTCTAAGGGATTCAGGAGAAATTAGACGCACATCAACATCATAATTTCCAAGTCCATATAATAGAGAATAAACAGTTCGTCCATACTTTAGATCACCTACAATCCCAATCTTTATACCATCAATCTTTTTTTTTTCTTTTCTAATTGTAAATAGATCTTGAATTGCTTGTGTAGGATGTTCTTCTGTACCACTACCTGCATTGACAAGTGGTTTTTCTGAAATTTCTGATGCAAACCTACTTGAACCATCTAAAGGATGGCGTAAAACTAGAGCATCTGAATAAATCGACATGATTCGTACAGTGTCTGCAAGACTTTCGCCTTTTTGAGTTGATGATGAGGAGATATCAGAAATTCCTAATGAATTTCCACCAATTGATGCCATAGCAGATTCAAAACTAAGTCTAGTTCGTGTACTTGGTTCATAAAACAAATAACCTAAAGTTTTACCTTTACAAATTTCTCTTCTATCTGTTAAATTTAGTTGAATGATTTTATCTGTCGATGTAAAGATTTTTTCAAGTTTTTCTTTGTTAAAGTCTTTAATTGAGATAATGTCTTTTTGATAGAACTCGTTCATTCTTTCAATAATATATACAGGTGACTATACAAAGTATTCTGATGGAACAGTCCGACCTAATGGTTCGACGAATTAAGGAAGGAACTGTAATTGATCATATTGATGAAGGTAAGGGTATTCAGGTACTTAATGCATTAAGAATAGATGGGAAAGACGGTAGTTTAATTACCATTGCCTTGAATGTACCAAGTGGAAAATTTAAGAAAAAAGATATTATCAAGGTAGAAAATAAGTTTCTAAAAGATGATGATACAAACAAGCTTGCAGTCATTGCCCCAAAAGCAACAATTAACATGATAAAAGAATACAAACTTGTTGAAAAACGAAGAGTTTCATTACCAAATGAGATAGATAGGATATTCCGATGTTCTAATCCAGATTGTATTACAAACAGTACAGAATATATTGAATCAGTTATGGATGTGATTGATAAAGAAGGGAGAGTTCTCAAGTGCAGATACTGCGCCAGAGTTTTAGATGTAAACAAGCTAAAATATAATTAAAAAACCTAAAAATTTGAAAAAGATATTGTAAGGACTATTGTCCTAAGATGATAAACATCATAACTATACCATAGATTGCGATTGATTCGACCATACCTACGAAGATGAATACCTTAGACTGTAAAGCTGGGTTCTCACTAATGACTGCAAGACCTGCTGCACCTACTTGACCAAGACCTATTCCTGCTCCTCCTGCTGCAATACCAAATGCTAAACCAGCACCGAGAAGTTTCATAGAGTCACCACTAGATGCAGAATCTTCTTGTGCAAATGCAATTCCAGTTGAACCTAGAATTGAAATTGCTGATGCTGCCAAAAGTAACATGACGATAGTTTTCATTTACGTTCAGACTCCATTGGGTCCATATTTAAATCATGATGAGATATTTGACTCAAACTCGATCTAGTGTTTTCTTTTTGAATGATTTTAGATCGTCTTTAATGGAATTTACAAAATCTTCATAGTTTACATCTAATTCTTTCTTAGAATTTTCAAGTAATTTTTTTATTTCTTCTTTTGCCATTATCATCTACTTTCCATCTTTGCCTTGACTTTTTTTAACTTTGCGAATTCTTCTCTTTCTCTTTCTTCAAGAGTAGAGAGAATAAATCTAATATTATCTTTGTATTGAGGAATAATGACATTTTCAAGCGCATTTAGTAATTTTTGCGTTTTTTCTAATGCTTTTGCAAGACTAAAAATGGAATTTTCATATTCTGCTGCTTTACAAATTTTTGGCATCAATTCTTTGATTTGTTTTGCTGCTCTATCAATTGAAGAATTTGTATCTGCAAATCCATAAGGCATTGATTTTGTATCTTTTTCTGTAACAGTAAGTGCAGGGATTTTAACATCAACAACTCTTCTCACATGAACTTCTACTTCCATTACAGGTGGAGTAGACTCTGCTACAGAGTCAACAGTATTGGTTCCTAATGCCAAATATGCTTCGTTAACTGATGTGTAAATATCTTGTAATGGTTCCCATATTCCACCTCTTGCTTTAGATGCTTCTTGAATCATCTCTTCAATATTTTTTAAGAGAACTTTACGTTTATCATCTAAAATTTGCTGAACCATTACAGCAATTTGAGTAGATTTTTTATATTTAAAAAGTTCAATTTTTGTTGCTGCAACGTTTTGTCCAAATGACATTTAGTTATTCTTCCTTGTAATACTGTTCTACGTACTTGTCTTTAATTTTAGTAATCTCATTCTTTGGTAATTTTGATACAATCTTCCACATAAGTGCAAGTGTTTCTTCAATAGTTCTGTTCTCATCAGTTGCTTGTGTAAGGAATTCTTTTTCAAAGGTATCACCTACATCCATGTATTTGAGGTCAATTTCAGTTAGTCCTGCTTTACCTACAATACCTGCTAGTGCTCTTACTTCTTGTGCTCTAGAATATGCATCATAAACTTGATTAGAAACTTCACTATGATCTTCTCTAGTACTTCCTTTACCAATTCCGTCTTTCATCAGTCTACTAAGACTCATCAAAATATTGATTGGTGGATAAACTCCTTGCCTGAATAAATCTCTACCAACTACTATTTGTCCTTCTGTAATGTAACCAGTAAGGTCAGGAATTGGGTGTGTAATATCATCAGATGGCATTGATAAAATTGGAACTTGTGTAACACTTCCTTTTCTTCCATTGAGTTTTCCTGCTCTTTCATAAAGTGTTGAAAGGTCAGTGTAAAGATAACCAGGATATCCTTTTCTTCCAGGAACTTCTTCTCTAGCTGCACTAATCTCTCTTAATGCTTCTGCATAATTTGTCATGTCAGTAATTACAACTAGAACGTGCATTCCTAATTCAAATGCCAAATATTCTGCTACAGTTAATGCTACACGTGGTGTAATGATTCTTTCAATTGCAGGATCATCTGCTGTATTAAGGAATAGAACACTTCTTTTGAGTGCACCGGATTCTTCAAGACTTCGTCTGAAATATTCTGCTTCACTGTACTGCACACCAATTGCTGCAAATACTACAGCAAAATCATCTTGTGTTCCAACAACACTTGCTTGTCTTGCGATTTGTGCTGCCAAAAGATTGTGAGACATACCAGAACCAGAAAAGATTGGAAGTTTTTGTCCTCTAACTAGAGTCATCAATCCATCAATTACAGATACACCAGTTTGAATGAAATCCTTTGGATATTCACGTTGTTCTGGATTCATTGGTTCTCCGTTAATATCTACAAATTTATCAGCAATTGGATCTGGCAGTCCATCTTTTGGTCTTCCTAGCCCATCAAAAACTCTGCCAAGTACTTCTTTTGATACTGGCATTTCCATAACTTTACCTACAAATTTTGCGCTAGTTCCAGAGATTGATAATCCAGTTGTTCCCTCAAAGACTTGAACAATTGCTTTACCGTTTCCTACTTCTAGAACTTTACCTAATCTTCTTTCCCCTTCAGTAGTTTCAATTTCAACGAGTTCATCAAATGCTGCATTTTCAACATCATCTACAACAACTAGAGGGCCCTTGATTTCTGCAATCTTACTGTATTGAACTCCACCTTCTGCCGTCAATTTGATACTTTCACTCCTGAAATTGACTTGAATTGTTCTTGCATATCTTTATCTAATTGATCAAGTTTTGGCATCTCATCATCTTTTACATCCATTCTTGCTTTGAGCAAACTGCTTACTATACCTAGTTCTCGTATGTCAGATAATGCTGCACCGTCTTTTAGTGCTTGTTGTCCCTTATTGTAAAAATCAACACATAATTTCATTAATTTAAATTGTTTTTCTGGACTACAATAAGTATCAACATCATCAAAGGAGTTTTGTTGTAATAAAGCAATCTTTACCATTCTTGCAACCTCAAGAATCAATTTTTCTTCATCTGGTAAGGCTTCAGGACCTAAGAGTCTGACAATTTCTTTTAATGTATCTTCTCTTTGTAAAATACCATAAGTTTCACTTCTAATGCTAAACCAATTTTCATTAATGTTTTCACTCCACCATTTTGCGATATCTGCAAGATAGCCAGAATAGCTGTTCATCCAATTGATTGATGGGTAATGTCTAGAGTATGCAAGTTTTGCATCCAAAGCCCAGAAAGTTTTGATAAATCTCATTGTGTGAGTTGTGACTGGTTCCGTAAAATCACCACCTGATGGAGATACAGCACCAATCAAAGTAACTGAACCGTCACGTTCTGGACTACCAGTTGCTTGAACACGACCTGCCCTTTCATAAAATTCTGCTAATCTTGATGCGAGATATGATGGATATCCTTCTTCTGCAGGCATCTCTTCTAATCTACCACTCATTTCTCTGAGTGATTCAGCCCACCTACTTGTTGAATCTGCTACAAGTACAACGTCTTTACCCATATCTCTATAATATTCAGCAATTGTAACACCAGTGTAGATACTTGCTTCTCTTGCTGCTACTGGCATGTTACTAGTATTTGCTACAAGGACAGTTCTATCCATCAATGGTTTTCCACTACGTGGATCTTTGAGATGGGGAAATTCAACTAATACTTCAGTCATTTCATTTCCTCTTTCGCCACAACCAATGTAAACAACAACTTGAGAATCAGCCCATTTTGCAATTTGGTGTAATGTTACAGTCTTTCCTGTTCCAAATGCTCCAGGAATTGAACCAGTTCCTCCTTTTGCAATTGGGAAGAATGTGTCAATAACACGTTGGCCAGTTAAGAGTGGAACAGTTGGATCATATCTCTTATTGTAAGGACGTGGTTTTCGTACAGGCCATCTATGATACATTTTGAGTGGAATTGATTGTCCATCTTTCTCAGTAGTAGCTAGTACAGTTTCTAAATCATAATCTCCTTCAGATACAAGGTTTGAGATAACTCCACCTGGATGATCTGGTGGAACCATAATAGAGTGTTCGATAAGATCCGTTTCTTGAACAGTTCCAATGATATTTCCTGCATTAACTTCATCTCCGTTACTTGAAGTAGGAACAAAATGATATTTTTTTGTCATGTCTACAGCAGTAGTTGTGATACCCCTTCCGATGAAAGAACCAGATGCTTTTGATAATTCTCTCAGTGGTCTTTGAATTCCATCATAAAGTTGTCCAATAATTCCAGGACCTAATAATACACTAAGTGGGTTTCCGGTACCTATTACAGGTTCACCTGGTTTAAGACCACTTGTTGATTCGTATACTTGAATAAATGCGACATCTCCTGTAAGTCTAATAACTTCACCTACTAATTTTGAATTTCCTACAGTTACAGTTTCATACATTTTTGCATCAGACATGCCGTCTGCTCTTACAGCTGGGCCACTTACCCAAACAATTCTACCTTGAGCTGCCATTTTTTAATTTCCCACTCCGAATTTTGCTGCAATTTCTTTCCTTATTAAAGGCTTCAGACGTTCAATTCTTGCGTCGATCGTATTATCAAATGTCATTGCACCATCTTTAGATTTTACTTTAATTCCTCCAAGACAATTAATTGTTGTAGATGACAATTCAGCTCCTGAAAATTGAGATAATGCCTGCTGGACAACATCTTTGTCTTTTGCATTTGTAGAAATTGAAATTTCTGAAGTACCCAAAATTTGAATTACCTCTTTAATTAAAGTCTTAATCAAGTTTGAATAATCATCACTGCGATCAGTATTTGCAATTTGGTCCAATGCTGTAGAAAATACCCTATCAACTGCTTCCTCTAATGCTAAAAGTTGTTTATTTCTGGCTTCAATGTCTGAGCTTCCTGTGATCTGTTTTCCAATTTTATCAGCCTCTTTTTTGGCATCAGAAATAATTTTATTGTATTCACTCTCTAATTTTGGAATAGCAGCATCTAGATTTTGTTGTGAATCATCTAGTGCTAATTTTATGTTAGAAATGATATTTTTTTCAGTATTTATTAGAATTTTGTCAATTGTACTTTCTAATGCGGAATTAGATGCCAATAGGTGCAGTTGACTTATAACGGATTTTAATGTTTGGGATGGAAATCAGAAAGATATTAAACTCAATAAAAATATCAAAAATTTGTCTTGGGAACAGCCGATCTAAAATTAGGAACCATAATTTTACCAAGAAATGAGTCTCCAAGAGCAATTTCAAGATTAACCGAATTTGAGTGGTATCATAAAATTGATTCTGCTAATGATCTGGTAACTCCTGAAATTGATGATCTTTTATTAAAAGCACAACAGACTTTCCAGTCAATCGACGATGTGGTCAAAGGAATGGGAATTCCTCTAGAGGTAGGAATTATGGAGATATTATTCAAAGGAACTGTGATTAAGAAAAAAGATTATGAAATTAATGAAATAGAAGAGATGGTAGAGCAATTAAGCAAAGAGGCTCCTTCCATTATCGATGAGCCAGCAAAATTATTACGAGATGCCGCTGATACTAGACTATCAATTGAAGAGTACAAGGCACTCAAAGATACATTAGAAATAATTAGAAAAATGAAGATAGATCTTTCTGGATTTGGGTTAATGAGATATTTTTTTGCAAATCTCTTTGTAATTAATTCTGCAGACTTTGATGAGATTAGTCGTTCCCTTGAGGATGTTACAATTTACAAATATGATTTAGAAAATAAGGAAAAATCAGCAATTTTGGTAATTTCTGGTACCGAGGATTCTGAGAAAGTTCTAAAAGTATTAAGAAGTTTTAATTCAACTACTTTTAAAATTCCAGAAGGATTTCCACAAATTCCAAGTGAAGCTTATGCACTTGCAGAAGCAAAAATCAAAGAATTAATTATAAAACAAGCAGCAATTAAAAAACAATTATCGGGATTAACAAAGAAGATCAGACGAGATATTCTTTCTATTCATGAAAAAGCACAAGTTGCAAAAGACGTACTTGAGACTCTAAGAAAACCTGGAGGAACAAAGAATTTTGCAGTAATTCAAGGCTTTATTCCAAAAAAAATGGAATCTAAATTTACTAATGTTACAAAACAATGGATGTCAGTTGTAGAGGACATAACAGATCCTAAATTAAAAGATGAAATTCCAACATTATTTGATAATAAAAAATTCGTTAAAACTTTTGAAGTAATCACAAAAAGTCAGGGAATTCCGAAGTCTGGAGAACCAGATCCAACACCTATGATTGCTTTGATGTGGCCAATTTTTTATGGATTGATGTTTGCTGACATGGGTCATGGGTTATTACTAATGGGATTAGGCTTATTATTCAAATTCAAAGGACAGGGAGAACTTTCTAGGTGGGGAATGCTTATTGCAATTTCTGGTGCCTCAGCAGCTATAGCTGGTGTAGGTGCAGGAGAAGCGTTTGGATATCATCTTGACCATATGGGTCCATTTGAAGGGTTATTGGAAGAAGGAGGAGCACTGCATTCAGTTAGTTGGATAGTAGGTATTCTCAGTGTTGCCGAATTAACATTTGAACAAGTAATCAACATTCTCAAAGTTTCATTATTCATTGGAATTATACATCTAGTTTGGGCAATGACTTTACGTGTAATCAGATTACTAAAAGAAGGTCATAAACTAGTAGTATTTACCGAAGCAATTCCAAACATCACACTTTATGGTGGTATTGTAGTTATAATGATGTGTGCTATTGGCTCCCAATATGATGTAATGAACATGTATTCCAGAGTTCACACGGAAGCTGTTCCTTGGGTAACTATGTTTCTTGGAGATTGGGCACAGGTTTGGATAATTACAAGAATTGCAGTTGTAATTGTAATTGCATCAATGATCATAATGATGGTTGGAGGTGTAATACATGCAAAGAAACATCCAGAAGATGGAGCAGATCCGGCAAGTGTAATCATGGAGGTTTTGCTAGGAAAGACAGTTGAAAGTTTAGCGCATACAATTAGTTATGCTCGACTTGGAATTATGTTGTTGGTACATGCGGCTCTATTGTTGACAGTAAACAATGCATTTTCATCTCTAGGAGGTGTTGAATCAGGCGGAGCAATAGCTATGATCATTGGTGGTAACTTAGGAATTATGATGATTGAAGGATTAATTGTGTATATTCAGTCTCTCAGATTACATTTGTATGAATTCTTTACAAAATGGTATGTAGGCGGTTCACAACCATTTAGACAAATTAGACCAGAATTGATTTACAACCAATTCATTTGGAAGAAGAGTTAAAATTAAAAAACTATTTTTCAACAGGAAGTTCTAATTTATTCCCCCATTCTCCCCAAGAACCTAGATAAACTCGAACATTTTTGAATCCTAGTTTTTTCAAAACTAGAAATGTATTGGCAGCTCTATATGCACCCTGACAATAAGTGATAATTTCAGAGTCTTTTGGATAGTTATATAATTTAGATAATTCATCATTATTTTTGAAGGTACCATCATCATTGATATTTTTGTTCCAATCAACATTAATTGAATTTGGAATATGACCTGATTGAGCTGCGCGGATAATACTACCATCATATTCTTCAGGAGAACGAACATCAATGATTTTTACATTTTTTAGATTATCTTTAATATACGCAAATCCTGATATTATATTTGGGTTGATATTTCCTGAAAAAATAGATGGTTTAAAACCATTAGGTTTGATTTCAAGTGAAAGGTTTTCTTTTTTCCATTTTGATATTCCACCATTTAACATTGATACATTTTCATGAGAAAAATACATCAACATCCAAACACCTCGTGCTGCAAGCATTCCAGAGACATTATCATAAAAGACAACTTTCTTTTCTGGTGTGACTCCTAGAAATGAAAGAAGTTTTTGTGTTTGATTATCAAAATTTTCAATTCCTTGTTTTGTTGTATCAATCCAATGAAATGCAAATAGATCTAAATGAACAGCCCCAGGAATATGACCTTCAGAGTATTCTTTGAATGAACGAGTGTCAACGATAATCAGATCAGTATCAGTAAGAATTGAGTAAAGTTCTTCTACAGAAATCAACATGATTGAAGTAAATTAATGCAATCTAAATTGATTTGCACTAGATACCAAATAAAGAGAAGATGTATTATTTGATTTGTTGATATTCTCTATTGGGATATACCAAAATCACTGCTAACATTCTTTAGAAGCGGTTCTCATCTAGTAAACTATTGAACATCTAAATAATACATAATAAATCAAAAAATTACATACACTAAATATTAGAATATTAAAGATATGTTTTTGATTATACTCACAATATAGATAAACAGTTATTCAAATTAAAAATTAAAAAAATTTCTTGTTTGATACTAAAGTGCTGATGAATCTGTCTTTTTACTGGCAATATTAACTACCTGATCAACATCTGTAACAATTACTATTCCATCACCACTCTTCCCAGTATATGCAGCTTGAGATATGGCTGAAATAACTTTTGAAACTTCAGAATCATCTACAACGGTCATGATAGAGTCCATAATATTATATTCAGCTCTAAACTGTGTTGTTCCTCTACCGCTTCGAAGCATAGGTCGCTCTCCAGAACCTTGACCTTTTATGCTTGTTACAGTTACGCCTTTTGCACCTGTAGATTTAATTGCACTAACCACTTCAGATAGTTTATCACTCCTAACTATAGTTTCCAATCTTTTCATGTTTCTGTTAATATTACGTTGTTAAAAAAGATATAGATAACAAGTAGAATTTTAAAATAATTTTTTAAGACAGAGATTTTCAAATATCTCAAATCACAAACAAATCTAGAAATTAAAACAAGACAGTATTTTTTCTTATTGCTTCTCAATCTAGATAGAATATGTTAACATAGAAAACAATGAATATTACAAATTAATAATACCTTAATCTGTTATTCATTAACATAAGCACGTTCACCATGCTGTGCTAAATCTAATCCTATCTCTTCTTCCCTAGGAGTTACTCTGATACCACCAGGCCATACTAAATCCATCACTTTAAGAATACCGAACGTAACCGCTAAAGTATAACCAACAGCTATAACAGCACCAATTATTTGGATGCTTTGTTGTTCCATACCCTCTGCAGTACCAGTCCATGCACCGATACCATCACCACCAGTATCCCAAATATGTGGACTTGCTAGGGTACCAGCAAGAATAACTCCGGTCAATCCACCCATACCGTGAACTCCCCAAACATCTAAAGCATCATCCCATCTTTTAGCATTCTTAAATGCTACTGCACCATAACATACAGCACCAGCAGCAATTCCAATAATCAACGCACCCATCGGACCTACCCAACCAGACGCAGGAGTAATGGTTCCTAATCCAGCAATGGTACCAGTAGCAGCACCAATGATGCTTGGTTTTCCGGTATGAGCCCAACTTAATAATACCCATGTCACGGTACCCATTCCAGCAGCTATGTTAGTAGCCATCCAAGCACTGACAGTTACACCATCAACCATAACTTGACTTCCAGGATTAAATCCAAACCAACCAAACCAGAGAATACCGGCACCTAAAACAACCAATGGAACATTATGGGGTTCCATTGGAACCTTTCCAAGTCCCATTCTTCTTCCTAAGACAAGTGCAGCAGCTAATGCTGCAAATCCAGCAGTAATATGTACAACTGCCCCTCCAGCAAAATCAAGCACATAACTAGGTGAGAGAGAAGGATCTAAATCCAGTGTTCCATCTGACATAAATCCACCGCCCCATATCCAATGAGCAACTGGATAGTAGACAAATGTAGACCAAACTATAACAAATATCAAAACTGCACTGAATTTCATTCTGTCAACAATACCACCAATAATTAAAATAGGAGTAATTATTGCAAATGTTCCCTGAAATGCTGCAAAAAGCATATGGGGAATAGTACCAGGCCAATCTTGGCTACATTGATCCGCATCAACCATTGCATTCATTTGATATGCAGCTGACCATGTATCAGTACAAGGACCTACTGAACCAAGTGGGGCAAAGTGAGAAACATTATTGAATCCAACATAGTCAAGTGCACCCATAAATGCATTACCTGCTTCATAATTAGGACCAAATGCCAATGAATAACCAAATCCAAGCCATTGAACAGCGGCTACACCCATAATTACTAAAGTCATACCGAAAACATTAACAGCGTTCTTACTTCTAGCAAGACCACCATAAAATGCAGCCACGCCAGGACTCATCAAAAGTACCAAAGAAGTAGCAGTCAACATCCAAGCTGTGTCACCAGTGTCAATTCTACAAGGTAACATGTTACCATCATCATCAGAATACCAACATTCATGAGGATTACCAGTGTATATTCCAGAAGTTCCAAGCACATAACCATCCATCCCATCAGATGTAGACTGCGCATAAGCCTGAGTCATTGCAGCAGCAGAAATAACTGAAACTATTGTAAACATTACGATAAGAGAAATCTTTTGATTTTTCACTTTCTAACCTCAAGCGAAGCCATTTAAAAAGATATTTTTTTTTTATTAATAAATTGTGTTACTATTGTAAATCAAATTATTGTGAGATTAATATTTTATAAGATAAAATATAACATCAGACACGTTGAAAACATCTCTTTTTGAAACCTTTAAGTTAACAAACCAACTAACTGGGAAGGCAAAAAGACAAAGGAAAATAATTAAAATTATTGGAACCACACATATTCCAAACCAGAGAACAAAAGTAGAAATTTCAAGAAAGATAAGTATGGAGAATAAACAATCTTGGAAGAATTCTTACTCTGGTGTTTATGACGATATTGAAAAAATATTGTTACCTCAAAAAATAATTGAAGAGGAAGGAAGAATTCCACTCAAAAGAGGACCACGTTTACTACAAAGAGAAGGTACAGGATATTACAAATTAACAAAAATAGGCACATTATTGTTATTTTGTATAGAAGACAGTAAAATGAAAATAGACTTTACAGATCTTACACATCAACAAGATCTGGGAGAAGAATTGAATTTATTATATACAATTAATCCTGACTTGTGTTTTTTATTGTTAGAAAAATATACATCCACAAGATGTATGAATGGAAAGGATATAATACCAATCACGTTAGAAAAGATTAGTAAAGTATACGAATTTCCATTAAATTGTAATTTAAAATTTATAAAATCAATACTGTCACACAGTAAAGATAATCAAAGAAGAATATTACAGATTCTATCACATATTGATTCTAAACATTAAAATCTATTTGTATTTGTTTCCAATATATGGGATCATCAAAGAATGTCTATGCCTCAGTTAAAGCATACAGTAAAAGAGGCAAATTACTGACAAAGGCTGATTTCCAAACACTTGCAGAATCAAGAGATTTAGAAGAATTAATGACTAGAATCAAAAATACAGTGTATGCCGATTCTGTAGCAGATGTTCAAAAACCATATACTTCACAAAGTATCGAATCAGCTTTAAGAAGTAAACTGGCAGATGTTCATTACTCCATTGCAAAGACATCAGGAAATTCAGGTGTATTAGATGCATATTATATGAAATTCATTATATCAAATCTAAAATTAATTCTGAAAGGTAAAGTTCTAGGAAAATCTCAAGAAGAAATTGAGATTCATGTTAATCTTCATGCAGAAGAATTAATCAAACAAAGAGATATTGTAATCAAAGCATTAGTTTCAAAAGATCTTGAAGAAGCTGTCGCAAGTTTGAATTCAGTTCAATTTGGAGAGGAGATTGCAAAGGCTGCAGCATTATATAATGAAAAAAAGAATGTGCAAATATTTGATATATATTTTGATAAAATATTATATCAGCATCTTGCTGATGCAATGAAGAACTATTCAGATAAAGAAGCAACAAAACTTGTTTCAATGGATATTGACTTTTACAATATTTTAACTGTAATTAGAGGAAAGTTCTGGGGATTGCAAGAAGAACAAATTAGAGATATGATTATTAGTACTAATCCACCTGCAAGAGGATTACTAGAAAGAATGATGGCAGTGGCTACAGTAAGAGATGCATTCAATGAACTATCTAGTACAAAATATAAGGATTTAGTACCACAAGTAGAAGATGAATTGAATGCTATTGCAGAATTTGAAAGAGCATTTGAGATGGCAATATACAGTTCATCACTTGGATCATTCAGAAAAATGTTTAGTTTTGGAACAATTATTGGAATTACTAAATTGACTTCCTTTGAAGTTAGAAATCTAGCAGCAATTGCTTTTGCTGTCGAACAAAAAATACCAACTGAGATTACCATGTCAAAGTTAATCCTAGAGGAAGAATAGGATTCTAGTATGTTTAATTTTCCAAAGAAAAAAACTAAAGTTTCTACAGAAGTTTTAGTCAGATTCATTTGGGTTAGTTCATTTTTAGCAATGATTTTCACATTGCCACCATTAGCATTGTTCTTAGGAATTTATTTTTTGACAGGTGAACTAATCATAGGAGCAGTAATTGGTTTTGGAATTCATTTTATGATATTAGCTTTTTCAGGAAGAATTTCAAAGATCATAACTAAGATAATGAGCTAAACTAAATGAGGCTATTTAAGAAGGTAAAATATCATGATGGGAGATAGAGATTTTCAAAAGATCATTAAAAGCGCTGTTGAATCTATTGGAAAACAGTTAGAGATCCAGATAAATTCAGAAGATATCCAAACTATTCATCTTCATGAAGTAGTTCAATGTCTTAGGCGTTCCTACTATGACAGAGTAGATCCTCAAGAGGTTAAAAGAAGAGGATTCAATGATCTTCTCTCAGGATTATTAAGGAAACTAGAGTATGGAAGTGAACCTAAAGAATTTGCTATAGAGGATATCAATCTTAAAGGACAAGTAGATATGATAGTTGATGATACTATTATTTTATTCAGACCGGTAGCAACTGAATTGGAAAATCCTCAAGCAAATGACGTTTTGTATCTTAACGCATGCATGTGGATATATAATAAATATGATGGAATTGTTGTATATATTTCAGGAGATAGAAAAGAGACAACATTTTCATTAACACGAAACAAAAAAATGTTTGAAGAAATAATTAGAAGGGTAAGGGTCCTAAATGATCTTCTAAAGGAGCAAAAATTGCCAATACTAGAGCCATCTACAGAGTGTTCTGAATGCCAATATTATGAGAGATGTTTCATGAAAAAGAAGAATTCCAAACAGATGTCTTTAGCTGAGATGTTAGGAATGAGCGACAAATAGTCCAGACATAAATCAAAAAGATTGTGAAGGAAAAAATCCTTTTGGTTAATCTAGTGATTCTGGATGTCCTTTACCACGTAACGCGAAACACACTACTGCTAGTGCAATTGCAACTCCAGCTGCTGCGCCAAATGCGGCCATACTTGCTTCTGCCATTTGATAAAAAGGCATCTTACGGCCTTTTATAACTTTGTCAATATTCTTTGTCTAAAAATAAACTATCGTAATTTTAGAATTTTATGATACTATACTAATTCATTTGGTAAATTCAAAATGAAGAATATTTTCTTGTCCACTAGTCATAGAGCTTAAATTGTAAAATACATCACCTGAAACTCTCCAAGATGGATCATTATTTTTAAGAATTGTCCATAATTCAGGAGTGTTTTCAGAACCTCTTAATGTAATAGTATCTCTTAGAATTATTGAATTCTCACCAAGAAGAGTATAATAATTTGAGCCAAATTCAACCATTCCCTCTGGTCTACTTCCTATTCCACCTCCTGAAATTTGTTCAGAATCAGAATAATTTGTCTCAAATAATTGATAATCCATCATTTGGACAATTACAGCACGAGGATTAGGATTTGAAAGTTTAAACGAAATATCTATTTCAGCAGTTCTTTCTGAAATTTTTTCAACTGATATATTTTCTAATTCAATGTAAAGAGGTTTAACTTCTGGAACACCTTCAATTTGACTAGAATCTTCTTGAGAAGGTATGACTATTGTAGGTCCTACCAAAAGAATTCCACCTAATATCATAACCAGTACTACTACAGCAATACCAACAAAGATTTTAGGATTCATAATTTTTCATATTCCTTAGACATCTTAAATGTTAACATGATTATTATATTATTGAGGAAAGAAGGAAACTATGCAGTATTTTCAAGCGGTACAACAAGGAAAACAAAGAGCAAGTAAATCACAGATGAAAATGTTTGAGGTTGCTGGATTTGGAATGCTAACTTTGACAACGAAAAAAATTAATGGTGTATTTTATCCAGTAGGAGAAGAAGAATTCACTGCAGTGATTAGTTCAGCCGATGGATATGTAGCAGTAATTGTAGATAAAGATGGATTTACAAAGGCTCAATCAAAAGCAATGGAAAAAGAAGAAGCTATATCAATTTTCAAAAAACTACGAGAATTAGGAATTGATGAATATTCAGAAAAAGAGATTCAGATCTGGTCTGAGACAAGAATTACTATACAAAACGAAATTTAACAGAAATTATTTTGAAGGTAGTATGATTTGAGTACCTACATCTGCACCTCTAATGGCCTTTTCAATGATTTTTGGTTCCGCCTTTAATATTCTTGTTTTAATTTTGGAACGTTCTATGATTTTCAGAGCAACAATATCCATCAAATCATATCCACCTGCTAAAGAATCTTCATGAACTAACATATTTTTCAGATTTTTAAGATCAATTCGTTTAAATTTTTTGGCTTTTTTGAATTTATTAGGATCCATATCATAAACCCCATCTACATCAGTAGCATTAAGAAATTGCTCTGCATGTATTTTTTCGGCAATTAAAGCTGCAGTACCATTAGTACTTTGACCTGGATGCAAACCACCAGCTACAACAATTAATCCATCATCTACTGCATGCCTGACTTCTTGTAGAGTAGTTGGTGGATGTGAATATGCCTTTGCTCTTAATGCATAAATCAATAGTTTTGCGTTAAGTCTAGATATTTCAATTCCCAGTTCATCTAGTGTTGATTCATCTGCTCCAGAGGATCTGGCATGAGAAATATAATGTCGTGCAATATTTCCACCACCAGCAATAACAATTGGTTGACAAATTTTACTGATTCTTACTAAAAACTCTGCATAGTCTTTTAGCACTTTGACATTATCCATAGCAAAAACTTTACCAGATAATTTGATGACAATTCGTTTTTTCATTCTAGCTCACCTAGGATTGATTTTGCGGCAATTTCAACTTTTTTTCTGTGATTCTGATTAGTATAAATTCTAAGTATATTCATGAATCCAAAAATGGTTGAAACCACAGGAATTTCTGAAATAGGCATCTCTTTTGCAGAAGATTGTTGTCCATTCTCATGAGTGATCAAAATTATAGATTTAGATTCATTCTTTGATGGTGCAAGAGGAATTGATGGAGTAACAGAACTATCTACAAAAATTTCATTTTCATCAATTTTTGATTTTTTAGAGATTTCATTTCTTAATTCATCAGTACGTGTTTTTTTCAAGTTAGTTTGACTAGTCAATATTCGTTCATAAACACATTTTAACAATTTTCTGTTTTGGTAGTCTTGCGCAAGTTGTCTAGAACGTTTTAATTTTGAAGATTCTGATGAAATTATAGTTGATAAAACATACTCATCTGTGAGTTTAACAAATTCATTTAAGTTAAAAGTTGTAAATCCAAATTCATCATCAGCTAATCTTAATGCTTCAATAAGCATTACTTCAGCCGCGCGTACAGTTTTGTGAAAATATACTGCTTTGAACATTTGATATCTAGAATGCATCATAGATTCAAACGAATACAATGCAGAACGTTCCAAAGCTAATTTCTTTTTATGTACATCAAGTGATTGTGTAATTCTTTTATGATCAATTTTAGCATGTTCAGCACCGGTAAAATAACCATCTCTAAGTAAATAATCCATCATATCAGCACTAAGTGCACCTGAAATAATTTCATTCATGTATTGAAATTTAGAGTCGCCAAAAGCAATTTTTGTGATCAATTTTTTATCAAAACCATTTTTTGATAAATTATCACCAATTTCAGAATTTAAAATTATTTCTTTACCAAAATCTTCATGTGAGATTTTTTTTTCTTGTATTATTTCTTCAAATAAATGAGAAAATGGTCCATGACCTATATCATGTAAGAGACCTGCAAGGCGAAGAATTTCAATATCATCAGATTGTAAAATTCCTTTTTCATTTAATGCATGACCCGCTTGGCTAGCAATGTGCATTACTCCTAGTGAATGTTCAAATCTTGTATGTTGAGCAGATGGATATGTTAAATGAGCACCAGAAAGCTGTCTAATACGTCTTAATCTCTGAAAAATAGGATTGTCAATTATTGATAGCTCATGTTCATAGACACGAATGAAATCATGAATTGGATCAATAATATCTAGATAAATTTTTTTCATAATCCTATTTTCTTTGAGAAAACTTTCATAATTTCTTCGTGTACTTCTTCTTTAGATTTTGATGCATCAATTATTTTCCAATGTTTCTTTTTAGCAGTTATATGATAAATTGTAGAAATTTTTCTTAAAAATTCTTTATTTTTTTCAAACTTATCACGATTAGTTTTTTGTCTACGAAATGATTCTTTTTGTGTAACATCAAGTAAAATTACAAGATCTGCCTTTGGAAGTCCAGCGTCAAGATTTTCAAGCCAATTTTGTTTCATACCATTTGCAATTCCATAAACCAGATTAGAGTGGTAGTATCTATTCATAATCAAAACAGAATTTTTCTCTTGGGCTACTAAAATCTCGTCAAGTTTTTCCCATCTATTTGCAGCCAATAAACAATGAATTACTTGTGGAGGAAATTTTCTTTTTCCCCTCAAATATTGTCTGATTTCTTTTCCAATTGGTGTTTTGTAGTCAGGAAAATTGAATAGTTTAGTTTTGACCTTTCTTTTTTTAAGGGCTTTTTCCAACATAGTTGATTGAGTTAGTTTTCCTGCTTGGTCTCCGCCTTCAATTACAATTATCATAAGTTATCAAAACAGAGAAATTAATTAATTAAAAATCTATCAATAGCAGTTATCAATATTCAGTAATAAAAACAAGGTTTGTTGTAAAATCAAGGAAAACAGTATTGGAAAATCTGTCAACACTGAAAATAATGAAGACAATGGTTCATAATTAACAAATGATGATAACACAAGCCTAAAAACAATCAAGATCTTGTTCAGGTGCTCTTTCGGACACGTTAATTTTCGCCGCTCTGTCCTAACCCCATATTCATTGTACTCCTAACCGAATTTGAACTATCAAGGATTTTCAAATAACCAACTTTCGTCATTATGCTACGTTAAATTCTGTCAAGGTTTATAACCAAAAATGGAGTACATAGCACAAAATGGGACTAGTTAACGATGTAATCAAAGAGATCGGAAACAAATCAAGAGAATTTTATGAATTTGTTTTACCACCAATTGACATGTATCGGAATGAAAATAATCTCAAAGTAGTAATTGACATTCCAGGATTTAACAAAGAAAACATCAAGTTGACCCTGTGCAAAGATATACTTTCCATCAAGGCTCAAAAAGAAGTTGATGAAAAGGAAGCAGATACATTGATTTCAAATCAGAGACCAAGTGTGATTGATAAAAAAATTAGACTTCCAATCGAGATTAAACAAGGTGAAGAAAAAATAGAGTCTGCAAAATATGAAAATGGTGTGCTTACATTAATTATCCACGTAACAAAAAAAGGAAAAAATATCCCAATAGAATAATCTAGTATTTTCTAAATAATACAGAAACTATCATTATCAAACCAGAACTAACCATCCCAGCTAAACCCAAAGATTGGCTAGACTGGAACAAAAACGTAGAGCCTACAAAAATTGCAGAGGCAAATATACTTCCACTGATTAAGATCATTGGCTTTCTTTTTTTCATATAGATGGAAACTTCATCCCGAAGTTTCTCCATTTCAGGTCCAATTCGTAGCGCAAAATCAATAGATTTTGCGAAGCTGTCAAAAGAGATCTTTAATTCTTCAACATATGCTCTTGAAATAAGATTTTCCTCCTCAAGAATATTTTTCAAGACTTTGACAAACTTGAAATCAACGTTGTGTGTTTTGTAAATTCCCTCAATTATGGAAGCCATTCTCATATACAAGGCTAAATTTTTTGGCAAAACAAATGGAAATTTACTCATGGTTTGATTTGCAAGTTCCATCAAACTTTGTACTTCCATTTTGTCAGGTTTGTTTCCATGCATTGCACCAATCGAAAGTTCAATTCCTTTTTCAATTACTGATCTATTATATCCAGGAGTTAGCATTCGAAGATCATTCATTGCATTAACAACTCTAGAAGGGTTTTTTTCAACTAGTGCAAGATAGAGCCTAATTAGTTTGAATCTGGTTTCATTATTTATCTTTCCGACCATTCCATAGTCATACAAAATTAGTTTTCCATCATCAGTTACTGCGATGTTTCCAGGGTGTGGATCTGCATGAAAAATGGAATGCTTTAGAAGCATGGTAAAAAAAACCTTATGAACATCAATGACTAGCTGTTCTCTGTCAATTCCCTTCTCATCAAGTGCCTGAACATTTGTGATTTTGATTCCGGGGAGATATTCCATTGTTAACACGTTTTTTGAAGAAAAATCATCAAAAACAGATGGCACGATTACCTGGTTGGATCCTTTCATGTCATCTTTAATTTTTTTAAGATTTTTAGACTCTATAGTGTAATCCATCTCTTCGTAAACCGTTTCAATGAATTGGGAAAGCATGGCCTTTGCTGAATAACGTAAATTTGGATCAACAAATCTTAATGCCAGTGGAAGGATTTTTTTTAAAACTTTAAGATCTTGTTCAACAATTTTTTCAATTCCAGGTCTTTTTACTTTGATAACAATTTGTTGACCTAAAATAGAACCTCGATAAACTTGCCCTATTGATGCACCAGAGATGGAATTAGTATCTATTTCATCAAATCTTTCATCAATTGGGCCAAGATCTTTTTCAATTATTGGTTTTACTTGAGCAAAAGGAACTACAGGAACACTATCTTGGAGTTTTGCAAGTTCTTCAAGATATGGTTGAGGCAATATATCAGCCCTCGAAGAAAGCCATTGACCTAATTTGATATAGACTGGTCCGAGTGAAATGAATACGTTAAGAGCTCTACGAGCGTTTTTTCGAAATTGTTCTAAATCGATTTCATTTTTCTTTTGGTTAATCCAAATTTTTCTATCTCTACGTAACGCCAAAACTGACGGTAAGAGTTTGATAAAAATTTGAATAATTCTAACTGTAGACATTTAGGTTACTCCAAATAACTTTTAATTTGCTTTGCTGTTGTGTATCCCACATATCCAGAAATGATTGATGATATAAGACCAACTGTAAATGATTGTTTTTTCGAATTTTTATTAAGAATATTTTTTGCAACTTGTGAACCACTAAAAACTGCACATGCCAAACCAATTAGAACTTCAGGTGCATCATGAATTAAATGTCCAACTGGATCTTTTCTGGGGTCTATTCTATCCATATGAACCAAAAATTTATCGTCATATTCTCTAATGTGTAAATTACCATAACGATACTGTTTATATGCTCCATTTTTTTGTCCAAGGAAGGTTTCTTCTGCTTCTTCTAGCATAAATTCTCGCAATTCCTTTGGAACTTCAATTTCATCCCCATGCATGATCGCAAGATCTAGTAATTGCATATAACCTTACGGTCTGTAAAGTGCTTCAGCCTAAGACCAAAAATATGTTGTACTTTGATGGTTAGATTGAATTTTATAAATTGGTATTTACCGCTAACTGAAAATTTCTACTAATCCTTTGATATAAATTTCATACATTCAATAGATGAAATGAATGGTTTTTCTAAAATTGTAATTTTACACTAATCATTAAACAGGCAAAAAATCTCAAGATGTCTTTAGCCGATCTTTTGTAAACATTATGAAACTAATTGAAAAGACCGTCAGCATTGCAATACCTGTAACATATGCATAGTTTAGTCCAATCCCAGGATGAACCTCTTGATGATAGTAGTTGATCAAAAACGTTACAACTAACAAAATCACTCCGATAAATGTTAGTTTCTGATGTGTCTCCAACAAAAAGAAATTTGTCAGCAACTATATGAATTTAGAAGTACAACAGAAAAAATTTGGATTACACAATATTATAAAAAAAGAAAATATATTTTGACATATAACCATTAACATTCCCTTAGTGGATGATAAAATAAATACAAGTTTTAGAATTGAAAATTGTTAGATCAGGGATCATAATCCATTTGAGATAATTTTTTGATTACCTCTTCAAGCTCTGCTGCATTTTGATCAATTACTTTTTCTATTACTGCAATCTCTTCATTAATATTCTCTAGATGAACATCATTAGAATTTTTAATTCTTTCTTCTAGGTCTTTTAGAATTTGTCGATTATATTGATTGATTTTTTCGAGTTCATTTTTGTATGTCTCTAATTTCTCATATTGATTAGAAATTTCAGGGGATTCAACATATTTTTGATTTGTAAGAAATCCCAAAGAGATTACCAAACCTCCTACTGCGAAAACCACAATGAGAACAATTATGTTCAATTTCAATTTGAATGAATCTATTTCCTCATTTTAGATTTGAGATTTAACACCTAGCTTGTAGGAGTTGTTATTTTTTTACGCCTGCGTATTATGTAAATTCCAATGCCTATTGCCGCAATAATTGGAATAGTAATCATGGTTAAATCTGGACCAGAGTCGTCATCATTTGATGGTTCTTTAACAAATATTGTTGCATCATGTGGTTGAAAGATCTCATCTCTAACACCATCTTTGTATCGTACAGTAATGGTGACGTCATGTTCCCCATATTTTGGCTCACCATCAAACTCAATAGGAATGTTAAATGGAACAGGGGCATCAATTTCAATTTCATCAATGAATTGGGTATTTGATTTGATATTAGAATCTCCACGAGGTTCAATAGATACAAAACCAAATAATCCATCTTCATTTCCTTCATTAATTATTTCTCCAATTACCATCTGTGTACCAGATAGTTCAATGACATCAATATTGTATATGGACAAATCAATGAGGCCTTTAACATAGAAATCAGCTATTCGTGAAACAGTCTGCTTATCACCATGTGCATTAAAATAAGTTATTTCAATGGGTGCACGAAGTGTATCACCTTTCAAAGATTCTGGTACGTATATGTCAAGTTCAATTAGTTTTTTTGATTTTGGATCAATTTCACCAATTTCCCAATCGGTATTTAGAACAACAACATTCTCTATATTAGTAATAGATTGGGTAGTTGATGCTCTTTCACTTTGCGTATTTTGCAGTACTACATTAACACTTGAAATAGGTGCAGTTCCATCATTTGAAATTTCAATTGTTACATGGTTTTGTTGTAAAGATGTAAGGAATGGATCTAGTGCACGGATGTTTATTACACTTTCTCCAGTTATTTTAAAATCAAAATTCTCAAACGCAGTTCGAACGCCGGACTCACGAAGTCGTGAATAGTCAACTTTGACCGTACCAGGATATTGTTGGACTTTAACACTATTGCCTATATCAACAAAAAATGTTAGATGAAAGTTTTCTCCAGCAAGAGAATTTGAATCAGCGTCACCATAAATTAATGAACCAGGTCCATCTGAGGCTGAAAATCCAAGAGGTAGAGACAGTTGTCCTCGTATTCCAGTAATATCCTGAGTTCCAACATTTGCCATTACTACAGTAAATGGTACATTTTTGTCACCTGCATCAATCTCAAATTTCTCATCTATTGTTCCAAAGTATGCATCAAGGAATTTGACATCTCCATAGTCTCTTTCAAAAGGAGAATTGCCAAACCCTCCTGAGATGATTTGTGCATAAGAGTTATTAAAAATAAATGGTGCAAATCCTATTACAAACAAAGATAACAAGAGTTTTACATTCATTATATTATGACCTCCATTTCAGATGGTTGTTCGCCCTCAAACGCCTTACCATCTTTTATCGTTATCACCTTATCTACTTCACCAAAATGTTGTCTATCATGTGTAACTATAATGAATGTTTGATTAAGTTTTTTTGCCATTGATTTCATTAGTTGAACAATTGTTTCTGAAGTTACAGAATCAAGATTGCCTGTAGGTTCATCAGCTAAAACAATTACGGGTTTGTTGATTAATCCTCTTGCAATTGCTACTCTTTGAGCTTGTCCACCTGAAATCTTGTTTGCACGTTTATTCATTTGGTCTTCAAGCCCTACTGCTTTTAATAAATCTCTAGCTTCTTTTTCAGCAATGCCATCAGTTCCTCCAATTTGTCTTGGTAACAGTACATTTTCTAAAACAGAAAGATCAGTAAGTAAGTTAGAAAATTGGAAGATGAATCCTAATTTTTTGTTTCTAAATGAGGAAATTTTATTATCATCAAGTGTTGTGGTATCAACACCATCAATGAAGATCTTTCCATTTGATGGATGATCTAACAATCCAATAATGTTAAGTAATGTAGATTTTCCAGAACCGGAACTTCCTACAATTAGGACAAGTTCACCCCTCTCAATTGAAAATGATACATCATCAAGAGCCTTGACTTTACTATCTCCTTCTCCGTAAATCTTACTAACATTAGTAATTTCAAGTACTTTAGACAGTTCTCATCGCCTCCACGGGTAATAGCTTTGTTGCCCTATACGAAGGATACAAAGATGCAATAATTGCCAAAGCAAAGGAAGTCAAGGCAGTTTGTATGATCTTTTCCCAGTTATAGCTAACCTCAAGAGGTAAACTATTGTTAAATGACATTTTTGTTTCTTTTGCATAAAAAGTATAACCCAATCCTGCTGCAGTTCCCACTCCAGCACCAATTGCTCCAATAATCATTCCTTGAAAAATGAAGACTATTAGAATGTCTTTTCTTTTGGCTCCAATTGCCCTCATAATTCCAATTTCTTTAGTTTTTCCATTGACTAACATCATCTGAATTGTAAGAATTGCAAATGCAGATGACATCATTCCAAAATAACCTATCATGCTAATCATTGCAATACCAGATCTAAAACCTGCAAGTTGTTCTTCAGCTGATTCTTCTATGGTTTCTGCGAGAAAATCATCATTAGGAAATGATGTTAAAAAGAATTCTTTTACCTCTAATGCTTTCGAAGGATCGTTTAGTTTCACCATAAATGAACCAGTATCTCCAGGTCTATTCATCATATCACGTAGAGTATCAATATGTACAACAGCTGTATAATCAAATCCCTGACCTCCAGGTGATTTTGCAATTCCAGAAATAGTGAATCTTCTAATCTGATCTTCTCCGAATCTATCTACAACAAGAACTTTAACACTATCACCAACTTCGGCTCCTCCAAGATCTGCTGCCACATTAGATCCTAACACAATAGAATTTCTTGAAAAGACATAGTTTCCTTCTGAAACAGTTTCATGAACAGTAGATGCTCTAATATCACGAAATGGATCAACACCCACTATTGGCACTCTAGTTTCCTCAATTAGTTTTCCATTTTTTGTCATATTCATTTCAGCACTTGATGAAAGCCGCGGCGCTGCCCCCGCAACATAAGGTATTCTTTCAAACCAATTCACAATTGACAGATCAGATTTATCGATATAATCTGCCTCATCAGTTACAAGAATATCGCCATTTCTATAATCACTAATATCCCTAACTATAGCATCAAACAATCCCTGAAAGATTACAAAGTTAACATGAATAACCAAAATTCCAATTGTAACAGCTAGTACAGCTCCAATCAAACTACCCTTTTTATTGAATAGCATTCGTTTGGCAAGTTTTAGCCTATAATCCACAAAAAATATAAAATAGTCTAATATTTAATGTCTATCATCTATAGTGCTAATAATATAGACAATTTTATAATAGATTAGTGTTTTCTGTATCATAAGGAAAAAAATAAGTGATGAAATGGACAATTTAGACATGAAAATATTAAGTAGGTTATTGAATAATTGTAGAGAATCAGATAGACAAATAGGCATAGAATTGGGAATTTCTGGAGGAGCAGTTCGAACTCGAATCCAAAAGATGCAAGAAAAGAAGATTATTGAAGAGTTTTTCATCAAAGTAGAGCCTCCTGTATTGGGTTATGGTGTTTTGTACATTGTTGTAATAGGTGAAAACATGAATGAGATTTTAGAGCAAACAAATCTTGTTGGTGAACCATATTTTGTCGTGCCATGTATTGGGGGAATAACAGTTTGTGGTATTACGATAAAAGAAAATATGAAGCAAAAAATTGAGATTGCAAAAAAATTGATGAAAGATGTGAGAGTATTATCCATTTTTGAGGCAGAAAATCCGGGGTTCAATTCAAATCTTACAAAAACAGACTTGGAAATTTTAGAAGAATTGATAAAAGATCCAAGACAGAAAATTGAACGAGTTGCAAAAACCACTAACATGTCAACAAAAACAATAACAAGATGTATAGAAAAATTACATAGGAATGAAGGTATTCAATTTACATTAGTTTATGATCCTAAAAAAATAAAAGATTTCATCCCTTATGCTGTATTAGCTTGGATAGATGGTGATCTGAAAGAAACATTAGGAAACTTGAATAATTCATTTTCTGAATCATATTTACAAATTCCATTTATAGCAAAAAATCAGATTGTTCTGTTCATGTACAGTGATAATATTTTCAAGATGGATGAACTTACACAAAAAGTAAGAACCATAAAAAATGTAAAATCAGCTGATTTGTTCATACCAAAGAAGATTTCATTTTACGTTAAATGGATAGAAAAAGCAATTAGAGATTTTAAAAAATCACCAAAATTGCATCTTATATATCAAACAAATTAAATAAGAATTATTTTTTAGATATTATATGAAGAAAACAAAGATCTATGATGGAAAAATTTTAGGTCTTAGTGTTTATGAAGGAAAAATTGAGGGAAGGTTAGTCAAAAGAGAAGTAATTGAACACAGAGGTGCAGCAGCTATGCTTGCTTTTGATGAAGAGAATAGAGTAATACTTGTTAAACAACATAGATTTCCATATGGATATGTCCTAGAGATTCCTGCCGGAACATTAGAAAAAAAAGAAGAGCCGATTAAATGCGCATTTAGAGAATTAGAAGAAGAGACAGGATATAAAGCAAAGAAGATGACTCCATTAATTACATATTATCCGTCAATTGGCTATAATGCTGAGAAAATTCACTGTTTTGTAGCCTCAGGATTAAAGAAAATTGCAAATTTAAAATTAGATGAAGATGAAATATTATCAGTAGTGAAAATAGATTTAAAAAAATTATTGATAATGATTAAAACTGGAAAAATTCAAGATTCAAAAACGATATGTGCAGTTTTAACATATGCTGCAAAAAAGAAATTATTTTAATTATTCATTATAAATTGGTTGAACAAGATCTACTACATCTGCCCATGATTGTGCAATTCGTTCATACATATACAATAAATCAAAAAATTCTATTGGAATTTCTTTTTTATTTCCAAATGTAATTCGTAGTGAGCTTAATTTTTCTTCATATTGTTTATGTGAAGATATGGCTTCAATTGCTAAAAGCCTATCAGGCTTTGTAAATGCAAGGATTGATTTTTCAGCAAGTGTATTAAAATTTTTTACAGTATCAAATATTTTTTTAGAGAGTTCAGTAGATAAAGATGAATTATAAATAAATATAGAAAGTTCAACAATAGAATCACCTGCATTTTCAAGAACATTTGCTGCAACTCTATAATCAAGTATATCTATATTTTCTAAATTGAATACATTAGCTAATCTTTTATCAACAAGTGTACTTCTAATCAATCTGACAAGTAAGAAATATTGTCTATTTACCTCAACATCACGTTTTGATAATGTTTGTAGATTAGATTTATCATCTGAAATTAATCCATTAGATGCATCATCATACATTCCAAGTGCGATTGAACTCATTCGTTTGAGAATTTTTTCTGGATTAAGTGTTGTTGCATCTAAAAGAAATTGCATATTAATATGAGATGCAGCTTCTTCAATTATTTCCATTCCCACTAATCTTCTCATTGAATTACGAATTTCCTCTCTATCTTTTCCAGGAATAATTGATTTTGAATTTATTTGAATTATATCATATCCTAAGAGATAGGCTCCAGTGATATTTGCCACAATATTTTCTTCTTGTGGTAATGGGTAAGAAATTACAAGTTCTTTTGTTGGACGTGTATCCTTATTTGCAGATATTGAAATGGTGTCCTGTCCAGTTTCAATTTCCACTTGATTACCTTTATCAAGATGATTAGTATCAACCCATTCTTTTGGAAGTGACACTAGGATACTGCTTCCTATTCTTTGCAGGCGACGAATGAATTTAGTCAATTTATATTAATTTAATTAATTTAAGCCATATTCTTATATTTTATGTAAAATTTAAACTTAGATCAATGGAGGCTACAGCATTTTGTCCTGCACATATCACTGGTTTTTTCAAAGCCCATTTAGAAGACCAACATGATGCTTTAGAAAATTTAGGTTCTACTGGCGCAGGCTTCTCAATTAAAGAAGGCGTTACAACCAAAGTGAAAATAAATACAAGAAATAATCAAAAATCTAATTTTAGAATTACAACTAATGGATATCAATCAGATAAAACAGATGTTTCAAAATATGTGTTAAATGAATTTCTAAAGCTTGGTGAATTTTCAAATAAGTTTATTGATATTGAGCACAACATATCAATTCCAGTCGGGTATGGTTTAGGATCAAGCAGTGCTGTTGCTTTATCATTGTCATTTGCATTAGATAGGGTTCTTGAGACAAAATTAGATAAAATAAAAATTGGACAAATTGCACACAATGCTGAAGTAAATTGTAAAACAGGATTAGGCGATGTATTAGCATCATATCATGGAGGTTTTGAAATTCGTGTAAAACCTGGTGCACCAGGAATTGGGTCTATTAAAAAAATCGATACAGATGAAATGTCTGTAATTATGATCTGTTTCTCCCCCATATCTACAAACAAATTCATCAAAGAGCGTTTAGCACAAATTAATGGTCTTGGTGGAAAAATGGTTGATAAACTATTAGAATCAAAAAATTATGAACATTTTCAAGACATGTCTTTAGAATTTGCAAAATATGTAGATGTGATGACACCTAGAATGGAGAAATTAGTTAGAGATCTTTCTGAAAATAATATTAAATGTGGAATTGCACTCTTTGGTGAAACTATTTTTTCTATGATTCCAAAAGAAAATGAATCCAAAATTTTGAAAATTTTACAAAAATATGATAATGGAATTATAATAAAATCAGAATTAGATAATGTTGGAGCAAGAGTACTTTATAATTAATTGAAATTACATGCAAATAATTCCTAAATCACATCCAAGAGCAAAATCACTTTTAATACGTGAAAAACTAGTTAATGGATTTGATAACGGATTGGTTGCAAAAGAAGGACTTTTGGCACAAGGTAGAGGAGAAGCTTTTGATTATCTATTAGGTGAAAAAACAGGAAAAACTGCAGTACGTGCAATCAAAGCTGCAGCTGCACAACTCCTATTAGCTGAAACGCCTGTAATTTCAGTTAATGGGAATGTTGCCGCATTATGCCCTAAACAAATTGTGAAATTATCAAAACAAATTAAAGCAAAAATTGAAGTAAATCTATTCTATGCTAATGAGAATCGAAAGCGGGCAATTATTAAGACTCTTAAAAAAAATGGTGCCTTAGAAATTCTAGGGTCAAGAATTAGTTCATCAACAAAACTGTCAGGTATTGATTCTGCAAGAAGAATTGTAGATAAGAATGGAATTTTTGTTGCTGATGTTGTTGTAGTACCATTAGAAGATGGGGATAGAACAATGGCATTAAGAAAAGTCGGAAAAACGGTCATCACATTTGATCTAAATCCTCTATCAAGAACTTCACAGACTGCAAACATTACAATTGTAGATAATGTAACTAGGGCAATTGATTTACTTATTGAGGAATGTAAAAAAATGTCAAAAAACAATAAAAAAAATCTTCAAAAAATTATTGCTAATTTTGACAATAAGAAAAATCTTATAGAAAGTGTAAATCAAATCAAAAATAATTTAACAAGGAGAGCTAAGATTGCATAAAACAGTCCAAGACATTTTAACTATGAAAAAAGAAAAAAAGAAAATTTCAGTAATTACAAGTTATGACTACACATTAGCTTCTCTATGTGACAGAGCAGGAATTGATGTGTTACTGGTAGGTGATAGTGCTGGAATGGTCATACTAGGATATGAAAATACAATTTCAGTGACAATGGATCAAATGTGTATGTTTACCGGGGCAGTAAGTAGAGCAAGAAAAAATTCTCTACTAGTATCAGATTTACCATTCATGTCATATCAAACAAGTATTGAAGACGCAATAAGTAATTCTGGCAGGTTGATCAAAGCTGGTGCTGATGCAGTAAAGCTGGAAGGAGGTTCGGTTATGGCAGAAACGATTAGTGAAATTGTTGATATAGGAATACCAGTAATGGGACATATAGGATTGCAACCTCAAACAGCAATACTTTCAGAAGGATACAAAATACAAGGAAAAACAAAAGATTCGGCAATGAAGTTAATTGACGATGCAAAAGAGCTAGAAAATGCAGGTGTATTTAGTATTGCATTGGAAATGGTAAGTCATGAAGTAGCTGAAATAATCTCTGAAACAATCAGTATACCAACTATTGGAATTGGTTCAGGAGCAGGCTGTGACGGTCAAGTGTTGGTAGTACAAGACGTGTTAGGAATGTATGATAAGATTAAGCCAAAATTTGCAAAAAGATACATGAATTTATCTGAAGATATAGTAAATTCGCTTGAAAATTATAAGAAAGATGTCGAATCAGGCATATTTCCAGCACAAGAAAACTGGTTCTCAATGAATGAGGAAGAGTTAAAGAAATTACGTGAGCAAATTGGTAGTTAAAAAAAAGGTAAAGCAAAAAGATCATCCATCTTTAGATATTGTCAATTCACATGGTATAGAAATATCTGGCAAGAAAATTGTGCTTTGCGTTGCAGGTAGTGTTGCAGCATACAAAGCAATTGAATTAGCAAGATTACTTATGAGACACGGTGCCGATGTAACATGTGTAACAAGCAATGCAGTTACAAAGCTAGTGCAACCTGAATATTTCAAATGGGCTACAGGTAATGAAGTAATAACTAAGCTGACAGGAGAATTAGAGCATATTAGGTTAGCAGATTATAATCAATCAGATCTTATAATAGTATATCCTGCTACGGCAAACACATTAGGGAAATTAGCAAATGGTATTGATGATACCCCAATTTCCACAATACTTACTGTAGGATTTGGATCAAAAATTCCAATTTTGATGTGTCTGGCCATGCATGCATCAATGTATGATAATTTGGCAGTTAAAAAAAACATAGACTATTTGAAAAACAAAATTGAATTTCTGGCTCCCAATATGATTGAAGGTAAAGCAAAAGCTTCAGAACCTGAGGATGTTTTAGAATATGTTCTATCAAAGTTTGGATTTTCTTCAGTGTTAAAAAATAAAAAAGTGTTGATAACTGCCGGCCCAACAATTGAATATATTGATCCTGTAAGAGTAATAACAAATCTTAGCTCAGGAAAAACGGGAGTGTTTTTAGCATCTGAATTGATTTCTGCAGGAGCTAAAGTTACTTTTGTTTATGGTCCGGGAGAAGAAAAACCACCAAAGGGAGCAAAAATAATCAATGTTGAATCTAGTAATGATATGCACGATGCAATTAGAAGAGAATTAAAGAAAAAATTTGATATTGTTATCATGGCAGCAGCAATAGCTGACTATATTCCAGTGAAAGCAAGTAAAAATAAAATAAAAAGTTCAAAATCAGAATTAAGAATTAATCTCAAAAAATCACCAAAAATTATAGATCAAATCAAAAAATATCAAAAGAGCGTATTTTTGGTTGGTTTTAAAGCAGAAGCAAACGTTTCAAAAAATCAATTGATTAAATCTGCACAAAAAAAATTAAGAGATTCATCATCAGACATGATAATAGCTAATGATATTGGTTCACTGAAATATAAAAAAAATCCTCAAAATAATCAAGTAATTATCATAAATTCTAAAAAAGTAGTTTCAACAAGTTGGATGAAAAAACAAAAAATTGCCAAATTTATTAGAAAACAAATAGAATTAAACATAGAATGAAGAAATTAGAACTACGAAAACTTACCTGACTATAAGGAATTTAAAAAAAATAGAAAACCAAAAATACAACAAATTAAAAGAAAAATTAGCGATAATTGAACATAGATATTATCATGAGACAAGTAAAATACAAAAAGATGATCTTCAAGAGATTACATAAAATACTTGATAGATCAAAGTTATACAAATGAAATTGATTCATTTTGAATACAAACAAAGGAATATGAAAATTTGGAATGAAGTTGCCCCTCGTTATCATAAAAAGTGGGCAAGCGTAAACAAGGGACCATTTCAAAGCAGTAAAAAATTAATTGAATTAGTTGGCATCAATAAAGGTGATTTAGTACTAGATCTTGCATGTGGTACAGGTGCTTTAACAAAAGAAATTCAAAAAAAAATTCATAATTCAGGATATGTTGTTGGCATAGATACTTCAATTGCTGCAATTAAAATTGCAAAAAAATGGAATGATAATAAATCAAATTTAGTTTTTCTAAATATCGATGCAGAGAAATTTAGTTTTTCTAAAAAATTTGATGTTGTAACTTGTCAGTATGCATTATTCTTTTTTCCAAATGCTCAAAAAGCATTAAAAAACATGAGAAATAGCCTCAAAAAATCAGGTAAAATTGGAATATCAGTTCATGGAAATAATGTTCCATTTTTTAACAGTATTTTAGATTCAGTAATTAAATACATTCCAGATTATGTTCCTCCAAATTCACCAGATCTAGATAGGTTTGGAACAAAATTTGCATTAAGATCTGAAATTTCTAAAGCAGGATTTTCAAATGTTATAGTAAAAGAATTTCTTTTTCAATACAATCCTGGAGTGTTTGAGGAATATTGGAAAAATTACATAAAATACATTCCAAAGCCACTAAAAGAAAAACTAAATGCTTTAGAATATTCAAAACGAAAGGAATTGAAATTATTAGTAAAAGAGAAAACAGCTAAATATACAAAGAAAAATGGTCAAATTCTATTCCCTTGGCAAGTTTTAATTTCAACAGCTAAATACTAGAGATTCTAAGGAGAAAGAAATGGGTAAAGATAAAAAGAAAAAAGAGGAAAAACCAAAAAAATCAGATTTTAAAGCATTTCTGCGAAAAAGGGCACCATTTTACCTTGCAGCCATTGCATTAATTGTAATTTCAGCATATGGAGTATTATCAGAAAAGAATCTAGAAAATAGTATACCAGAACTTGGATCTGAAGACCAACAAATTGTAGATATTCTAATGAAGTATAATGGTCCAAATGAAACAGGGCTAACAGTATTAAAAGCAATTGAAACCAAAATTAAAGAAGAGTATCCAGATGAGAAAATTTTTGATGATAAAAAAACCAAAATTAAATTAGACATATTAAAAATAGATTCAGATGAATATAGAGTTGTTTTGAATTTTCAATCACATAAAGGAGAAATAAATTATGATTGGAATGTAAATACAAGTTCTAAAAAACTTACTTCAAATAATCCAGAATCAAAACACATTATTGATTTAGTAGACTTTTATGATTAAGCTTAAACTGTGACTAGATTTTTAGTAAATTTGTGCATTACAATTGGTCGTTCTTTTACAATTAGTGAATCTTCTATCCTGATTCCAAATTTATTTTCAATATAGATTCCAGGTTCTACTGTAATTGCCATATTTTTTTTTAATTTTGTATCACTTCTGTAAGAAATAGTTGGAAGCTCATGTACTTCTAATCCAATCCCATGACCAGTTGAATGGATAAAGTATTTACCATAATTTTTTTCTTCAATATATTTTCTGCATGCAAGATCTATTTCTTTACAATTTACATTTGGTTTGACAGCTTTTAGACCTAGATTTTGAGATTCTTTAACTATGTCATATGCTTCTTTTGCTTCCGATGAAATTTTTCCAATAGCAAATGTTCTAGTTGCATCTGAAACATATCCTTTGTATCTCAATGTAAGATCAGTTACCACAAGATCACCTTTTTTGAACTTTCTTTGAGTAACTTGGGCATGAGGAAGAGCACCGTTGGGACCTCCAGCAATTATCAAGGGATTGAGTGTAGACTTGTATCCAGTGTCAAACATTTCTTGTTCCATCGCATAAGTCATCAAAATTGTCTGCAATTCTGATTCTTTTTGACCTACTTTCATTTTTTTCGAACAAATCTCAAACATTTCATCTATGATTTTTGATGCTTTTTTAAGTATTAGAATTTCTTTTTCTTCTTTAATTATTCGGGAATTGTAAAACGGTTCCGTATTTGATGTTATTGTAGGAACATGTTTCTTTAGGGTCATCATAGTAGAATAGTTTTGACAATCAGTACAAACTTGATTTTTATTTATGTTTTTAATCAAAGAAGAAAGCAAGCCGGTTCCACGTTCTGCAGTAATTACATTACAATCTTCAGATTCTTCTTTTGCTCTACCTACTTCTAGTTCTGGTGTAATAATGGTAGTTTTTCCATTTTTTTCAAGTAATCCAATGGCTTCACCCCAAAATCCAGTCATGTAAAACAAATTTTCAGGTTCAAAAGTGACCAAGGTATCACAATTAATTTTTTGAGCAAATTTTAGAAGATTCTTTCTTCTCTGCTTCATACAAAAATATCTTTGATTCTTAATTTATGTTTGATGTAAAGTTTGTATATGGAAAATTAGATTAATTTTTTGTGGCAGAAAAAAAAGAGAAAAAAAAAGTAGTTGCCTTACTATCAGGTGGTCTAGATAGTCAACTTGCAGTAAGAATAATGCAAGAGCAAGGTTTTGAAGTTTCAGCTGTTGCAATAAAAACTCCTTTTTGTGATTTTGATTGTGGGCGAGGGTGTGGATTTGAAATTAGAGAGAGAGCAGATGATCTAAATGTTAATTTAAAGACAGTATATCTTGGTGATGAATACATTGAGATGTTAAAACATCCAAAACATGGAATTGGTGCTGGTTTTAATCCATGTGTTGATTGTCGAACTATGATGTTTGATGCGGCAAAAAAACACATGGAAGAAATTGGTGCAGAATTTATCATATCAGGTGAAGTATTAGGCCAACGTCCAATGAGTCAACATTTAGATTCATTAAGAATGATTGAAAAAGATTCAAACCTTATTGGAAAAATTGTTAGACCGTTATCAGCAGGATTACTTCCAGCAACAGATCCTGAAAAAAATGGTTTGATCAAAAGAGAAGATCTTGGAATGATCAAAGGGAGAACACGAAGAAATCAATTAGAAATGGCAAAAAAATATGGTATTGAAAATCCACCTAATGCAGGAGGGGGTTGCTTGTTAACAGAACCACAGTTTGGAATTAAAGCTAAAGATTTGTTTGAACATATTGAAACTCCAACAATTAATGATATTGACTTATTAAAAATTGGTAGACATTTTAGATTAGATGAAGAAACAAAATTTGTTGTTGGAAGAAATAAAGATGAAAATGAAATGATCAAAGCATTAGCATTACCAGGAGATATTTTATTTGAAGCGAAAGATTACGTAGGGCCAGTTTCAATATTACGTGGTAAGAATACAAAATCTCATATTGAATTTGCAGCATCTGTAACTCTAAGATATTCAGATGCACCAGAAAATGAGCAGGGAATTGTTATTGTCAAAAATGATAATTTATCTGAAGAAATTAGTTCAAATTGTGCAATAGAAGAATATTATATTAAATTTAGAATGTAGGCGTGAATTTTTTAAAAAATTAGTTAAAACTAAGGAAGAGTTTTTGAGTGAGTAAATCTCATTTTCAACAAGGATGCAAAAACAAGAAAATCCAACATATCTCAAGGCCATAACAATTAGAGATATCAGTGATATTCATTCTATCAAAGAGGACATAAAAAAAGATATGATTTTGATTCTAAGAGTTACACCATTAGCACAAAAGGATGTTGAACAGCTTCGTAAAGTTGTAGAAGAATTGTATTCTATTGCAAAAGCTGCAGATGCAGAGATAGCCAGATTAGGAGAAGAGCGAATTATTGTTGCACCATCAAGTATAAAGATCTGGAAACCGGAATATGATCTAAAATAATTTTATCGCTTCTTGGACTTGCGGATAATGTGCAGGTACTTTATACATTCTTCTAATATTCATAGCAAGGTTTTCTGATTTTTTACGTTCACCATGATTAACTAACACACGACGAAGTTTTGGTCTTAGTCTTTGCACAAATGACATTAATTGATTATAATCACTATGCCCACTAAATCCATCTAGTTTTTCCACACCACAGTTAATTGAGACAACTTCAACTTTTCCCTCTTTTCCCAACATGGTTGCTTGTTTAGAACCGTCAAGAACTCTTCTTCCTAAAGTTCCATTAACTTGATAAGAAACAAACAGTACTTTATTTTTTTTATCAGGTGCAATATTTTTGAAATATTCTAAAACTGGTCCACCTTCTAACATTCCAGATGTTGCTAAGATAATACATGGGGAGTTATCTCTCATTGGTTCTTCTCTAGCATCTCCATGTTCAATATTTGTAAAGTATTCAGAATCAAATGGGTTATCATCAGTTTCTAGAATCTTTTGTTTAAGTTCTCTTGCAAGATATTCAGGATAGAATTCATGTATTGCTGATGCTTCAGATATCATTCCTTCAGTAAATACAGGGGCTTCGATCATTTCACCCGATTTCATATAATGATCAATTACCATCATGATTTCTTGTGCACGTCCAACCGCGGGAATAGGTATCAGAACTTTTCCTCCATCTGCTAATGTGTTGTTAACAGCATTAATGAATGCAGATTCTACTTCTTGTCTAGTTGGTTGAATATCTTCTTTAAGACCATACGTACTTTCAATCAATAATGTTTCAACCCTTGGGAAATTCCAACTAGCAGCTTCGAACAAAATACTCTTTCCAAATTTAATATCACCTGAATAAACAAAGTTGTGAACTCCATTTCCAATATGAAAATGACACAAGGCAGAACCTAGTATATGACCAGCATTTGCAAAAACTAGTTTAATATCAGGTGAAATATCAGTAACTGTTCCATAAGGTAATGTAATTGCTTGTCTCATAATCTGTTTTACATCTCGTTCAGCATAAATTGGGGTTCTACCTTGAGCAGATGCTACTTTGATTGCATCTAACTGAATAAGATTCATCATTGGAAGTGTTGGTTCAGTACAATAAATTGGACCTTTATAACCATATTTGCATAAAGTCGGTAAAAATCCAGTGTGATCTAAATGTGCATGCCCAATGACTATTGCGTCAAGTTCATCTAGCGTGATATTGAGCGAGTCTAATCTAGGAAATGCATCCATAGGAGATCTTGCACCAGGATTTATGCCACAATCAATTAGGATCTTACTTTCAGGTGTGGATAATAGTAATGAAGATCGTCCTACTTGACCAAATCCACCAAGAGTATAAAGCGAAACTTCAGTTCTTGGAGATAACCGAGGTCTAAAAATTTCATCACCGACTTGTTTAAGCTGTTTACTCCTTTCAGAGGAAGATTGTTTTAGAGTTGCATTAATTGTTTGAATTGTACGTGATGGTATGGTTGTTGCTTTTCTAATGCGTAATCTCCAGCCTGTTATCTCAGTTACTTCCACATGATTGAATTCTTTTGCATTTCTTTGTAATAGCCAAGGTCTTTTTGCTTCAATTGATACTTCACCAGTTGTAGCATCAAAAAGAGTTGCTTGTAGATTTGCTTCTTTTGGAACATATTCTGCAATGATTTTTCTAGCTTCTTCTTCAGGTTTTCTTATTGATTCATCAGTTCTAACAACAATTCGTTTTTTAATTATATTTACAAGATTGGATATTGTATCATTGTTTTCCATCAGATACCGTGGAGTATTTGTGTAAAGAGCAATTCTTGGTCCTTCATATTCTATTTTTGTAACACTTGCTTCCTTGGGTATACTTTGCAGTATGGTTGCCATAATACTTTGGCTACTAGGATCTAAATCTCTTTGTAATTGTTTTTTTTGCATTAAATCACTAAAGTTCGATGACTGCTTTTTTTTGTTCATCGGTTAAAAGACGGAATCCATCTTTATCCATTACTGCGATGTTAATTCCATCTCCAGTACCAATATTTCTAACTATTGCAGCTTTAACAGCTCGTAAAGCAATTTTCTTGGCTTCCTCAATTGTTAGATCTTTTTTGTATTCTTCTTCAAGCAAACCATATGCTACTGGTGAACCGCTACCAGTTGTAACATATGATTTCTCCTCAACTGAACCAAACATGTCAATGTTAAATAATGCAGGCCCATTTGCATCAAAACCACCAACTAAGATATCAGCCATAAATGGATAACCTCTATTCTGATGGAATATTAAAGAGCAAAGTCTTGCAAGTGAGTGGATTGAGATTGGTTCCTGTTTTTCCACTCTATGAAGATTAGAATGATAACGTAAAATATCAACAATGTTTTGTGCATCTGCAACGCCTCCAGCCAAAGTTAATCCTGCATGTAAATCGATTTTCTGAATTTTCATTGTGTTATTATTTGCAATAAAATAGCCAGCACTAGCTCTCATATCAGCACATAATACAACACCGTCTTTAGCCTTGATACCTACAGTGGTGGTCCCATGCAGAATTTTTTCTTCAACGTTATTTGACAAAATACACCTATTAAGATAAAGTAAATGGCATCTAACCCTTTTAAATAACTTTTTGATCCCCTGAAATGATAAATAATGAGAAAAAATCATGATCGCATGTATTCACATACAATGGAATTACCAAGGCAGATTGTTGTAGGTGAAAAAAATATTAGTGAGTTTGGAGAATTTCTACATAATCTAACTAAACCAAAGAAAGTTTCTCTAATTTCAGGAATTCACGTTAAAAAAATCATTAAACAAAGAGTTGAAAAATCATTAAAATTTAAAAAAATCAAATTTACTTGGCATACATCAAAAGATAATCAGATCAACACTTTAAATGAAATTCAAAAAGAGGTGAAAAAAGATCGTAGTGATGTAATAATTGGTATAGGTGGCGGTCGTTCTGTAGATACAGCAAAACTAATTGCCTTTAATTTAGATATTTCATTTGTTAGTGTGCCTACGGCAGCATCACATGATGGAATGGCAAGTCCATTTGTTTCAATAAAAAGTGACAAACCCCATTCAATTATTGCAACAGCTCCTTTAGGTGTTTTTGTAGATATAGACATAATCAAAAAAGCACCCGCCAGATTACTTGCAAGTGGATGTGGGGATCTTGTGGCAAACATATGTGCAGTAAAAGATTGGAAATTGGGACGTGATAAAACTGGAGAGTATTATGGGAGATATTCAGCAAATTTGGCCATAATGAGTGCAAAGATAGTAATGGAAAAATCAAGTCATTATGCAAAGAAAGGACTTGATGCAAGAGTAATTGTAGAGGCTCTCATTAGTGCAGGAGTTGCATCTTGTATTGCTGGAAGCAGTAGACCATGTTCTGGTGCAGAACATCTCTTTTCTCATGCACTAGATAAAATTGCACCTGGAAAAGGACTTCATGGTGAAAAATGTGGATTGGGCGCAATAATGATTACAAAACTTCAAGGTCAAGATTGGAAAAAAATTATAAAAACACTAAAAGATGTAGGAGCTCCAACAACCGCAAAACAAATTGGTTTAAACGAAGAGCAAATCATAGATGCACTAATGATTGCGCAAGACTTGAGGCCTGAAAGATATACAATTCTAAAAGAAATAGAAATGACAGAAAGAAGAGCAAGAAATCTTGCAAAGTCTAGTAAAGTGATTTAATTTAAGCAGTTTTTTGTTTAGATACTTCTTCTTTTGGTTCAGGTACTTCTTTTGGTTCAGATTTCTTTTCTTGAGTTTTTTTATTAATATGTGTCTCAACAAAGTGTATCTTTTCCAAAATTGGAACAAATTTAAAAATATCTAGCTGGATAAAATGTTTCATAATTTGTAAACCATCAGCACGTAAAATTTCTTCAGGTATTACGATATTTACTTCTTTATCCTTCAAATCAAACGAAATTTTTGTGTCTTCTACCGGAAGTCTATTTTTAAGAATTGAGTCAATTTTATCACTTGGGGATTCAAGTGATTGTATAACATTTACATCAAAAACAATTGTTTTTCCTGCATATCGATGGTTGTAATCTATTTGAACTCTACCAGAACCAATAAAACGAATAATTCCTCTTTTATTATCAACTTCAATAGTATCACCTACTGAAACTTTTTCTGCATCTTCTCCCAATTTCCTAACAGGTATCATTCTAACTTTGCCAGCATCTCTTTCACCAAAACCTTTGTCAGGTGTTACTTCAACAACTAGTTTATCCCCAACTGAGGTTTTTGCAAGTGCTTCATCCAATCCTTTCAGAACAGGATAAGATATTTCACCAATAGAAACTAGTTTTGGTTGATATTTGACATTTTGTTCATGAATAGAATATTTTTTTGCATTTTCTTCAATGGTTGTATCAAAAACCTCGTTACTGTCTTTTACCGTTGCAGTATAATCAATTAGAATTAATGAGCCTTTATTGAAAGTCAATGTGTTCGGTCTCGAATTTCCTTATATTAAGTTAACATGATTTTAAAGAGCTTTTAGTTTTTCTTCTGCAGTCTTCAGTCCCACTTGAGCATCTACATCATATCCCATCATTGTTAAGGTGGATGAAATTGCGGAGATTGTTCTCATTACATGATAGGGACTAACTTCTCCCATACATCCAACTCGGAATACTTTACCTTTAAGATTTCCAAATCCACCTGCAACTAATACTTTGAATTTATCAGCTAGTGTATTTCTGAAAGTTTTGTCTTCAAGTCCATCCAAATAATTCAATGCTACAATTGAAATTGAACGATCCTCTTCTTTAGCAAATGGAGAAAGACCCATTGCACTCAATCCAGAATATAACGCATCAGAACAAACCTTGTGACGTTTAAAGACATTTTGTAATCCTTCTTCCAACATTATGGATAATGCTTCTCGGTATGCATAAAGTAATGGAAGTGCAGGTGTAAAAGGAGTATGTTTTTCCTCATCATAATATTTGAAATATCTTGCTAAATTGAAATACATTGTTGGTGGTGGATTTGCTATCATGTATTTTTTGGCTTTAGCGCTAACAGAAATTGGCGAAATACCTGGTGGGGCAGCAATTGCTTTTTGTGCACCAGTCATGCATACATCAATATTCCATTTATCAACTGGAAGTTGTGCACCACCAAGTAATGAAACAGAATCTACAACATAGAATGCGTCATTTCTTGATGTTAAATCAGATACTTTATCAAGATAATTTACCATTGTCCCTGTTGAAGTTTCATTGTGAACAACATAGAAAGCTTTGACATCTTTATTATTATCAAATGCTTCTTTTACTTGATCAAAAGTTGCATTTTGCCCTGGTGGGGTTTGAAGTTTTATAACATTAGTTCCTTGATTCTCAATTAATTGTGACAGTCTGCCACTAAATTCTCCATTAATTGGAATGATAATTTTATCGCCTTTTTTAACTAAATTTACTACACCTGCTTCTACTGCACCAGTTCCAGATGCAGATAAAGCAACAATATCATTTTGTGTTTCAAAAACTTGTTGGGTTTTTTTCACAACATCAGTGTATAATTCAACAAAATCATCACTTCTATGATTAATTATAGGTGCAAGCATTGCTCTCATTACTCTATTAGGTACATTTGTTGGACCAGGAAGCATTGAAAGATATTCCATATGTTATCTGTGTCAATACAATATGGGGTTTATTTATAATTAGAGATTTTTTAAATGCTCTTTAGCACTAGTATTTATCAAGAAATTCTTTGTACCTTCAGGAACAAGATCCTCCCATTTTTGATCGCTAACAATTAGATCTCGGATATTGGTTCCAGATAATTTATCTCTGTTCAAAAATGGAATAGAAACAACTTGAGTTGTTCTTTTAGAATACAGATGTTTTGTTAACTCATCATTAGAAAAAATTATATCAAATTTTGGAACTATTGTATCTATTTTCTCAATCCATTTTACATGATTGTCTACATCAGGGATAAAAAAAATAGAAATGTTCTCTTTCATTGAATCATCAATTGAGGATAGAATCATTTCTTTTCGCTCTTCAGCAGTAAATGGATTATTTTTTTCTATGGGTTTGTTAGAACTGCCCAAGCCTACCCATAATTTATCAACTTTTGATAATGCAAAACGTAAAGCTTCAAGATGACCTAAATGAAAAGGTTGGAATCTTCCTATCAATAAGCCATTCATAAATAGATATAGAAGGACTGTTTTTAAAAACTATCATAAAGAGTAATTATCAAAAACAATTGTGGATTTTCTAAAAATCAATGGAGCATATGGTGAGGGTGGTGGACAAATTATCCGCTCGGCTATTATACTTTCATGTATCACTAAACAACCAATTCATCTAGAAAATATTAGAGAAAATAGAAAAATTCCGGGAATAAGACCACAACATCTTACTGCAATAATAATTCTTCAAAAGATAGCAAACGCTAAAGTTATCGGAGCAGAGATTGGATCTACAGAATTAAAATTTATTCCAAATAATATTGAAAGTTTAGAATTAGTTGAAGATGTAAGAACAGCTGGAAGTATTTCATTAATTTTACAAGTTTTGATTCCTGTTGTTGCTATTTCTCAAAAAAAACTTAATTTAATAATTAAAGGTGGAACAGATGTTCTTTGGAGTCCTACAATTGATTATACTCAACATGTTCTAAGAGAAGCATATTCTAGAATGGGAATAAAATTTTCACTTAAATTAACTAAACGTGGATATTATTCAAGAGGAGGAGGAGAAATTTGTTTACAAGTATATCCTTCACATTTAAAATCAATATCATTTACAAAAAGAACAACTAATAATGTAAAATTGATTTGTACATTTTCAAAAATATCAGAAGAGAAGATTAAGGATCAAATTGAATGGATTAAAAGAAAATTAGTTGATAAGAATTTTATTGTTGAGATTAAAATAAAAAATCAAGAAGCAATTGATTCAGGGGCATCGTTGCTGATTTATAGTATTGATGAAAATTCAATTATAGGAGTTGATACGTTATTTGATAAAAAAATGCAAAGATTTGATGTAGAATTTGGTAAATTTATAAATTCTTTGGCAGTAGACGATAATTTAGCAGACATGTTGGTTGTTCCCGCAAGTTTAGGAAATGAAAAAACAACATTTCAAGTTAGAGAAATTACAAAACATTTGGAAACAAATTTGTTTGTAACATCAAAAATTACAGGTTGTAAATATGGAGTTAGGAAGATAAACGGAGGATTTGAGATAATTATTAAAGGAATTTCAGACTCCAGCATCAAGTAATGATGCAAAAAATAGTATTGCAACTGACAAAACTACAGTAATTTCTCCTAGAATTATTATTTTTTTCCTTAATTTTTGAATTTCAGGTGCTAACATTTGGTTAGACATGATTTTAACTTCTATATCTTTACGAATAACTCGTACATGAATTATATAAGTTACAATCAGTGCAACGACAAGTATTATTTTAATTATTAGAAATGTGCCATAACTTGTTCCAACAAGCAAATCCGGTTTACTAAGAAGGGCATATGAGCTATACAATCCAGTTGCCATGAGAATAATTAATGACGGAACTGCAATTTTGTTAAATCGTCTTCCAACACGAATCATTATTTGCATTCTTTCTTCAACAGAGTTGCTCAACGTTTTTAGAAGTGGTGAGAATACAATTCCAATGAAAAGGGAGCCTCCAACCCATATTGCTGCAGAAACAAGATGAATCCAAGTAAGAATAGCTTGTTCTATTGCACTCATAGATTATTCTATTTTAATTCAAATATTATGTATTTGGATCTTGACAACCTTTTTTAGTTGTGCAAATCTGTAGACATTGAAATGGCACTTCAAAGCAAAATGACAGTTTATGCGGCAATTGGTGGAGTCTTTGCGTTAATGGGTGGAATTGTTTTCTTTACATCGGACAATGTTGACCTTGAACAAGTTAAAATTGAATTAACAAATGTAGAATTGAGAGAGATAAACTTGGAAAACAATCAAGTAAAAATGGATGTTACATTTTTGATAAAAAATCCAAGTGATACAACATTAACCGTTTCAACAATAGATTATCAGCTTTATGGTAATGGAGTATTATTGGGTTCAGGGTTATATTCCACAGCTGATATTGCTATGCCAGGAAGAGCAGCAATTTATTCAGGCGCAGAAGTTCCTTTGAAAAATATGTTTATTCTAAGTAAATCTGATGTAAATTCGGAAATCTATGAGGATATGATAAATGATAAAATTACTAGTTTTACAGCTGAAGGGATGATTATTACACAAACTTCATGGAGTGAATCTGAGAAAGAATTCAAAACTGGTTACTAATTAAAAAGTGGGCCGAGTGAGATTCGAACTCACGATCACTGCCGTGTCGAGGCAGTATCCTAACCAGCTAGACTACCGGCCCATTGAAGTACAAGACATGAGGGGGAATTATTAACGTTTAACAAAAGAATGAATAAAAAGAAAAGAGGAATAAAATAGATGACTAGTGATTTTACTGAAGAGGAGAAAAGAGGTTTCTACAAAGCAATTTATTCAAGAAGAGATGTGAGATCACATTTTACCTCAAGACCTATTGAAGACGATATTTTATCAAAAATTCTTCATGCTGCACATCATGCTCCATCAGTAGGATTTTCTCAACCGTGGAATTTTGTTTTAATAAAAAATATTGAAACAAAAAAGAAAATCAAAGAATCATTTAACAAAGAGAAAAATCGTTCATCACAATTAATAGAAAATCCAAAAAAATCAGAATATCTTTCATTTAAGTTAGAAGGAATTTTAGAATCGCCGGTAAATCTTTGTGTAACTTATGATCCTACAAAATTTGGTCCATTTGTAATTGGTAGATCAAGTATTCCAGAAGCTGGTCTGTATAGTGTATGTTGTGCAATTCAAAATTTGTGGTTATCAGCAAGAACAGAAGGTGTTGGTCTTGGATGGGTAAGTATACTGTCAAATGAAATGCTAAAAAAAACTCTAGAATTACCAGACCATGTTATTCCTGTTGCATACTTGTGTTTAGGGTATGTAGAAGATTTTGCAGAAAAACCAGATCTTGAAAATGTAGGTTGGTTACCAAGACTTGATTTGAAAGATGTAATATACTTTGAAAAATGGAATGATAAAGAAAATGAAAATTGGAAAAGTATTCAAAATATGATCAAAGAAAATATGGATTACGCTTAAATAATTAAGAATGTTTTTTTTGCTGGGTTTGTGGCGCAGAGTCAATTTGACGCGAAACATGGATAGCGCAGTAGCCTCCTAAGTTACAGGTCGAGGGATCGAAGCCCTCCAAACCCGTTTTGTTTCAAATTTTTATTGGAATTTAAATATAGAGACAATTAGTTGTAAATATGAAAATAGTTGTAATTTCTGGTAGTCCAAGAAAAAATTCTAATACACAAATAATTATGAGATATGTCTATGAATATGTTAAATCAAAAAACCAAGAAACAAAATTAATTAATCTTTCTGAAGGTCAAATTGAATGTTATAGAGGACCAGATGAAGAATATAACGATATTACAAAGGCAGCAGTTGATGATATTACAAATGCAGATGTATGGTTAATTGGTACACCGATCTATAACTCATTTTTTAGTTCAGCATTAAAAAATCTGTTTGAATATATCAATTATAAAAAAACTCTGGGAAAAGTTGCAGGGATTACAATTTTGGGCGCTGGTACAATTGGTTTTATAAATGTTCAAACGTTGGTTACACAATTATTATCATATTTCAGAGTAATAACAAACCCAAAACCAGTATTTCTTACTACAGAATGTATTACTGAAAATTCTTTTTCAGATACAGATGGACAGAAAAAACTAAAAGAAATGGTAGACGAAACTTTACAAATAGCTTCTAAATTATATCGAAACTAGTGTATTGATATGTTAAAGATAATCTAAAATAAAAGATCTATTCGTTTTTAAAAAAATAAAACCAAAATATTAACATTATATGGTAACGAAATTAATGAGTTTGAAAAAAGATCCAACAGAATTGTGTTCATGTAAATGTCATTATGGAGGAGCAGTTAGTTGTCCTAGCTGTAAGAAAAATCATGGCATAGAGTGTTCTCACTGCAAAAATTAGATATAGTTATTTTCTTTTAGAGGCTAACATTTTAAGATTAGTCAATTCTGCTTTTAATGATTCAATTTGAACAAGTGTTTGTAAATTTAAAATTTCTTGGTTTAATCTTTCAATTTCACCATCTTTTAGTTTTACAAATTCCTTTAAGCTATTAAGTTCGGTAGATAATTCAGATTGAACTTGTTTTATTTCTGAAAGACCTATTTGATTACCACTAGTTGTTGTTTGAATAGTTTGTGTATTAATCAAGCTTTTTTTTTCAGTTCTAGCATGAGAAGGAGCATGATTGTGCATGTAATCGGTGCTTTTTTGAGATATCCAACATGTAAAAACCATAAACCATGTTATTGGAACAGCCATCAGAAATACGAAATCCAGCACTGGTGATAAATCCCAAAATGCCCAAAGTCCTGTAAGTACAGCTGCAAAAATTCCTGTAGAAACAGTGGCCAAATGATTTCCCAAATATCCCATATTTGTTCTAAAAATTCATTATTTATAATGGTAATGCTAAAAATCATAAAAAGATATAATTAAAAAGAAAAAAGAGCAGAATTTATTCGTCTTCTTCAGAGGCAGTAGTTGTTTTGGGCATGTCAGATTGTAAGATTTGGATCTTTTGTAATAGTTCGGTTCTCAGATCTCGTGCCACTCTTCTTACAGTAGGTCTTGGAACACCAAGTTCATCAACAACTTTGGTGTAGATATCCTGCTTGTCGGTTACCCCTTTGTCAAGATAAGAATTAATTGCTTCTTTAATTATCGTGCTTTGGTTTGTACGATTCAACGAATTCTAAATTTTAATTGTTCTATATAAGACTATAACTTTCTAAATTTTAGAATTATAATATTTAATAAATCCAAATTTTGACTTTGAAAAAAAGAAAATTCTTAAAAAGTTTTTACATATAGCATATCTACAAGAAATGTTTGGCGTGTATGAATTTTTTAAAATACATTAAAAATCTGTAAGAAATTTTGAAGAATTTTTCACAAGACTCTTATGATATAATTATATTTGATCTTTTGTTGGTCACAGTAAATATAGAAACTAACTTAGGAAAAATATCGTTTAAACTTTTGCCTGAGTTGGCTCCTGAAACTGTAAGAAATTTTGAAAAATTAGCTAAAGATGGATTCTACAATGGAACTCTTTTTCACAGAGTAATTCCTGGATTCATGATTCAAGGTGGTGATCCTAATACTAAGACCAATAACAAAGGTTCATGGGGAATGGGTGGACCAGGATACAACATAAAGGCTGAATTCAATTCAAGATCTCATTTACGTGGCATAGTTTCCATGGCTAGATCACAAGATCCAGATAGTGCAGGTTCACAGTTTTTCATAGTAACATCTGACAGTACATTCCTAGACAGACAATATACTGTTTTTGGTGAAGTAATTCAAGGAATGGATGTTGCAGATAAAATTGTAAATCTTCAAAGAGATGGTAATGACTGCCCTTTAGAAAAAGTATCTATGATTAGTGTAACAGTGGAATAAATGGAAGTAAAGATCTTTGGTTTTTTAGTAATTTTATTGATAATATCTATAATTCCTATGGTTAACGCACAAATTTCAGTGGGAGAAAAAGCCGTACAGAGATCTGTTGAAGTGGTCATAAATTCAGCAGGTGACGTTCACGTTAAGCATGTGATAAACCCAGCAAACACACCAAAACAGGTTGAATTAGTTAATGGAACCATCTCAAATATTCAAGTAACAAATGAACATGGTAAAGAACAACAATTCTCAGTTATTGGAGCCAATAATGGGGTATTGATAATGCCATCTAATGAAAATTCTATTTTAAAATACAATATTGAAGATGCACTCATTCAAGAAAATAATGTTTTGGCATGGAATTTTAGATATCTTGAAACAACTTCGTTTATTTTGCCTGAAGAGGTTGATCTGATTTTTGCAAATGGTAGTCCGGTATACTTGGATGAAAAAAAAGGAATTACATGTCATGGATGCCAAATGGTTTTAGAATATTCTATCAATGAACCAAAAATTTTAGAAAATGTGAAATGGGAGGAAAAACAGTTTATAGTAGAAATTAACAGTCACTCTAATATTGAAAAATTTAATTTTGATCAACCAACAAAAAGTATTACTTTTAATGTCTCTGATGAAGATAGATTTGTAACAACATTAATTCCATTGGAATTGTTATGGAAACCATATTCAGTATTTCTTAATGATGAAAAAATTTATTTTCATGAATATAACAACAACGGAACTCATGTTTGGCTTAATATGAAACCGGAAACATCGGGAGAAATTGTAATCATAGGAACTACAGCAATTCCTGAATTTCCTATTATTGCTCCACTTGTAATAGGATTTTTAATGGTATTTTTGGTACCATTTATTCAAAAATTCAATCTCCACTAGAACCACAACTACAAAAGCCATATTCATCGATTCGGACATCACAAACAGGGCATTTTTCTCCATATTCTACTTCCCATGGTTCTTTCCCAAAAAGTTTGAAATGGTCATCAATTTCCAAGGGAATCTCCCTTTTCTTTTCCAATAATTTGTATATGTATTACAATTATACATACATTGTTGGAGAATAATTCATGAAAATTGAATGCAGTTGTCATTGTATAAAATGCAAAAGTATTGAACTTGAATCAAATAGAGTTGGACAAGTGGAAGATGACGGATATTTTGATATGCATCATACTTGTAAACAATGTAATACTCATTTTGATCATTTAGATGGTGAAGTTTTTTCTAACTGTGAAAAATGTAATTATTATTTTAGTTAGTTACTAGTAGTTCTTGAGTAAAATAATGGGTTCTATTTTCACTAGAATTTTTCATAATTTCTTTATTTAAAGCCATTTTTGCTAAAGCTTTCGATACATCCAATGGGCCTGTAGCCCACCCATATTCTCTGAGTTGTTGTACAGTTTCAGTGACTGTTCTTGGAGAATCAAAGAATCTACTTGTCTCTAAAATTCTTAATTTTGATTTAATTTCATGAGGGGTAATGTATCTTGGTTCATTAAATTCTGGCTCATATGCTTCAGCATCATCTAGATGTTCTAGACCAAAGTGAGTGTTGTGCCCAGATTCAGTTGGTTTTTGAATGGAATCGGTTTCATAAACGATTTTTGCTTGATTATCTGGTAAATGCTGTGAAATGTTATCAATGATTTCTCCCAAGGTTTGATTATCTACATAAAAATCTCTAGAGTCAACCTCAATCTCATTTTCCCCTAGCTTAAGTTTGATTCTTGCCACTACAGATAATCACATAGTTTTGATTTATTCTGTTAGATCTAATGTGCTTAAAGATTAGATCAAAACTTTTACACAATTTATTGGGATTTTTTCCCTTTTGATTTAAAATGTAAATTTGAAAATGTTAGTTATGAAATCGTCCAAAAAGGTAGGTATAATTCTATTTTTACTAGGTATGAGCATTTTTGGATATTCACAATATGCCTCTGCGTCACAAATAGGTATGAGTATTTCTCAAAGTGAATTATTAGATAAAACTGAAAATGGTTCAAACTACAATGTTGAATTACGTTTTGAAAATCCGTCATTACTAACAATGACTGCAGGAGAAACTGAATTTTTTGTAATAGCTAATGATGAGATCATTGGAAAAGGTCAGTTAGAGATATTTACATTATATCCATTAAACCATACTTTTGTTAAAGGTACTTTTCATACAGATCCTAATACAAACGAAGAATCACAATTGGTAAAGATTACAGGGGTAACAAAATATGATCTAGTTGTTGCATCTATTGAGGTTCCATTTGTATATTATCCAACACAGGAACAGGCAAGGGAATTTATACATTAAAATTAGTTTCTTACCAAATGCTTACTGTTTTTGGTTCAACAGCACTAGATACTATCAGAACTCCAAGAAAAACATTGAAGAATATTCTAGGTGGGGCAGCAACATTTGCAGCAATTTCAGCAAGTAATTTTGTAGACACAGGATTAATTGCAGTTGTTGGAAAAGATTTCCCAGGACAATATCATAAAATTTTATCCAAGTATCTTGACTTACAAGGATTGACTATTAAAGACGGTAAAACATTTCGTTATGATGGTAAATATGATGATACATTAAGTACTAGATCAACGTTAAAAACAGAGTTAAACGTACTTGCAAATTTTAAAGCAACCGTACCTGAGGCTTATAGAAGCTCTCAATTTGTATATCTTGCTAACAATGATCCTGAACAAAACATTTCATTGATCAAAGAATTTGATAAAGTAAAATTTTCAATGTGTGATACAATAGATTTTTGGATTTCTACAAAACGAGAGGCAGTAATTAAAATGATTAAAGCTGTAGATGCAGTTGTAATTAATGATGATGAAGCAAAACTCCTCACAAAAGAATTCAATTTGATAAAATGTGCAAAAAAAATGATGCGATGGGGAGCAAAATATGTGATTATCAAAAAGGGAGAACATGGTTCCTTGATGTTTTATGATGATATGATTTTTCCAACGGCAGGTTTTTCGTTAGAAGATGTTGTGGATCCAACAGGTGCAGGAGATTCTTTTGCAGGTGCGATGATAGGATATCTAGCAAGTAAGAAATCAACTAGCGTATCAGATATTAAAAAAGCTGCAGTTTATGGAAATGTGTTAGGATCATTTGCAGTTGAAAGATATGGTTTAGATGGCCTGCTAAAGATAAAAAATGGTGATATTACAAAACGAGTTAAGAGTTATGAAAAGATGATTCGATTCTAAAAAGATTTAAGTTCAATTATTTCTCAAATTAATTTACAATTGTCAAAAGAAATGTTTGAAAAAGACAAAGATAGGTTAGATACAATTTTCAAACTTCAGGAAAACCTGTCTAATATGATGAAATTAGATAGATATCCTAAAGACTCTGAAGGTAGAATTTCTGCTTTATGCACTGCAATAATCCATGAAGCAGTAGAGTTACAAAGGACAACTAACTGGAAATGGTGGAAATCACCAGTTGAATTCGATCATGCAGAAGCAAGAGAAGAATTAATTGATATCTGGCATTTTGTTGTACAGGCATCTTTAGAGTTAAATCTTACCCCAGATACTATTTTGGAAGAATATAAAAAGAAAAATGAAATCAATCTAGAAAGACAGAGAAATAGTTATTAAAAAAAATTAATTTTATTCAAAATTGTTTCATAGTTAGTTTCGTTGATTAAATTTACAAGAGTTACATTATTTTGGAAATATTGTATTTTAGATTGTGAAACAGAAAGATATGGATACGGACTAGTTGAATTTATTATTCTTTTATTCTTATCAATTCCATTTTTGTGTAATTCAAATAAAGAATGACCAGCTTTATGGCCAGAAACATCTTTTCCACAAACTATGAGAGTTTTAATTTTTTGGTTTTTATTGACATATTCAATAATTGAATCAATTCCCTTATTTTCAGAAAAAAGTCTTCCTACTATTGAAATGTTATTTAGAATTTCAGAATTTGCAAACTTTTTGAGTAAATTCATGCTTGAAAGAGTGCATATCGCTATTGAAGATTCATGGTCACCAAAGTAGCACTCCTCAGGTATTGGCAATATGATTTTGCATAATTCTCCAATAATCTCATCTATAACATTCACAGTAATTCATGAATAGATTTACTAATAAATTCAATATCTTTTTGAGTTACTTTTGGATGAACTGGTAAAGATAGAACATGTGCAGCAGCCCAATCAGTAACTGAAAGTTTAGTTTTTATATTGTAAAAGGGGGTTTTGTGAACTGGTGTGGAATAATAAGATGCTGCACCTATTCCCTTTTGATTTAATTTTTTCAAAAGATTATTGCGCTTTTTAGTTGCAATTGTATAAAGATACCAATTAACATGTTCATTTTTTTTCTGATGCGGAAGTATAACTTTAAGATCAGATAGTAATGTTGTTAAGAGTTCTGCGTTCTTCTTTCTAGATTTTAAAAAATTTGGAAGTTTTTTCATTTGTACAGTAGCAATTGCTGCACTAATTTCAGGTAATCGTAAATTCAATCCTAAAATTCTAGTATCATATCCATTAACCATTCCATGATTTCTAACCATTAGTAGTTTCTCTCTAAGTTTTTTATCATTAGTTGCAATAAAACCACCTTCACCTGAGGTCATTACTTTTGCGGGATACATACTCCAACACCCCATTTCAAAGAAAGTACCAGCATGTTTTCCTTTATATGTACTTCCTAAGGATTGGGCAGAGTCTTCAATTATTGGAAGATTGTGTTTTTTTGAAATTTCAGATAATCTTTCTATATTAGATATATTTCCATAAAGATGAACTGGGATAATTGCACGTGTTTTTTTTGTAATTTTTTTTTCTAGATCAGCAGGGTCTATTGTATAATTCTCTTTTGAGATATCAACAAAGACAGGTTTTGCTCCAGTTGAAACAATAGCATTTGCAGTTGCAACAAAAGTAAACGACGGTATTAAAATTTCATCATCTTTTTTTATATCTAGTGCATAAAGAGCAGTTTGTAATGCAGCAGTACCCGAGTTAACTGCAACCACATATTTTGATTTTACAAAAGTGGCTACAGATTTTTCAAAAGCTTGAACGTGTGGTCCTCCATTCTTAGCTGCGGAAGTTAAAACGCCATTTTTAAGAATAGATGTAACCACAGATATCTCTTCTTTATCTATTATTGGCGTATTAATTGCAATTTTCAATAATTGATGTTTTTCATTCTAGTCTATAAATCTCCTGAAATAAACATGAATTTTTATATTTCAAAATTTGTCAATCGACATTATGAAATCTCGACATCTAGAAAAATCTGACTCAAGTTACAAAGTCTATCTATATGTTTTCTATATTTGTGGATTCGTTATGTTATCAACTCTAGTTTTTGGTGTGTATGTTACTATGACAGAATGGATAGAAAATGGAACTTATGTTATGGGGGAAGCAATTCATAATACAGCTGTTCCATTTGAAAATTTTGCTAGAGTATCAACTTGGATATTTTTTTCTACAATAATTGGATGGTATTGTGTTTCAAGAATAGGTTGGAGAAGGACTGCAGGAGATAAAATAGTTGGAACAAAGATGGCATTACTTCAGCTAATGTTGTTAGGATTTTCCATAATCACAATATATGAAGTACTGTACAATTTTACAGTATTAAATGCACAAATAACTGCAGGAATCATTAATGGTCTAGTTCCAGATATAGATAAATTGTCTGTTGCTTATCCAGATCCAGACAGACCATGGAATTTGGTTTTTGCAACCAAAGTATTCCTTGCAGCTTTTATTATCAGTGCTCATGCATTTTATCTTAGTACAAAGCCTAGGAAAAGTCTAGACGAATCAAAATCATAAATACATTGTAGGTTTTTGGATTAATTTGTATTAAAAAAACTATTTCTGATATGTAGAGATAATTTGAATATGATGGTATTTGAATCTAATAAAAAAGAATTAAAATGTAAAAACTAGAATAATTCTTGTTCATCATGACAGGTTAAAAAATATGAGTAAAAAGCACGCAATAAAAAAAGATGCAAAATTGTGGAACTGAATTTTAATACTTAAGATGATTTAAGAAAACACAAGAAAAATTGCAAAATAGATTTTAGGAAATTATGTTGATAAATCAGATTCGCATTTTGGCGATCTTTTAAGTGCTTTTTGAATGGCTTCTAAATTTTTTATTTCATTTTTAGAATTCAATGTTAGGATTTGAATCATTTCTGAGCCTAATTGAACTGATTGTTCAGGTAACGTTTCTAAAAATTTTTCTAATCCTTTCTTATAACTTTCAATTAATTCTAATCCCTCTTCAAGAGTCATAATTATTGAAAATTTATCTTCTATTCAAAGCTTACAAATTAAATTAATATTTTAAATAACTTTATACGTTTACTTTTAAAAAGTTGTTTTGATTTGGATATAACAGAAAAGATAGATCTAATGGAAAGATCACCAACGGAAGAAATAGTAACACATAATGAATTAGTCGAATTATTCAAAACGAATTCATCACCCAAACATTACATTGGATTAGAAATTTCTGGATTTTTGCATCTTGGTAGTTTGATCAGTACTGGTTTCAAAATTAATGATTTTATAAAAGCAGGTGTAAAATGTACAGTTTTTCTTGCAGATTGGCACACCCTTATTAACGATAAACTTGGGGGAGATTGGGAAGCTATATCCAAAGTTTCAAAATATTATCACGATGCTTTCAAGTTAGTTTGTCCAGATGTAGAAATTGTTTTGGGATCAAAATTATATGAAGAAAAAAGAGAGTATTGGTCAGATCTTGTTAAATTTACAAAACATATGTCGATTGCCAGAACAATGAGAACACTTACAATTATGGGTCGTTCTGAGGATGATAAAAAAATTGATGTGGCTAAATTACTTTATCCTGCAATGCAAGCAGTTGATATTCATTCTTTGGATGTAGATATAGCTCATGCTGGAATGGATCAGAGAAAGATCCACATGTTAGTCAGAGAAATTTTTCCTAAAATGAAATGGAGAGTTCCTGTTGCAATTCATCATAAACTGTTACCAGGACTTTCAAAACCTACTGGAATGAGTGATTCTCAGATATTAGGCAAGATGAGTAAATCAGATCCAAATTCAGGTATATTTATTCACAATACAGATGAGGAAATAAAGAAAAAGATCAGTAAAGCATGGTGTGAGGAGGCAAATATTCAAAATAATCCATTGTTGGAAATTGCAAGAACTTTAATTCTACATGAATTTGATGAAATTAATGTAGAAAGACCTGAGAAATTTGGTGGTAATGTATCATATTCAGATTATACACAATTGGAAACAGACTTCGTTGAAAAAAAATTGCATCCAGGTGATTTGAAACAGACAGTGGGAAATTATTTGGTGAAAATAATTTCGCCAATTCGAGATAAACTCAATTTGCATGAAGAAATTTTTGAGGTTATAAAGAAAAGCTATTAAACTTTGAGATTAGGATTAGTTTGTTCTTCTAAATTATATTTTGATTTGTATCCTCTTGGATTAATCATTAGATCTTTGTAAGTATATGTTGAAGAGTTTCCAATTATTACTGTAGTGATCATACCTAATTGGTCAGAGTAATTTGGTAAATTCTCTAAATTAGTTATAACAATAGTTTCAGAGTCTCTGAATGCTCCTTTAATTATTGCAACAGGAGTTGTAGGTTTCCTGTATTTCAGAAGAATTTTTCTAGTATCTTGTAATTGATGAATTCTCTTTTTACTGGCAGGGTTATAAATTACAATTACAAAATCACCTTGTGCTGCAGACTCAACTCTTTTTTCTATAATTTCCCATGGAACCAACAAATCACTCATACTAACAACTGCAAAGTCAGTCATTAATGGCGAACCAATTAATGATGCACATGAATTGAGTGCAGATACGCCTGGAATTATTTCAACTTGCAGGTCATCTTTAGGATCCCAACCGCTCTCAGCAAGTGTTTCATAAATTAATCCAGCCATACCATAAATTCCAGGATCTCCACTTGAGACCAACGATACTATTTTTCCAGATTTTGCAAGATCAATACATTGATGAGCTCTTTCAACTTCTTGTGTCATTGCATAACGATAAACAGTTTTACCTTCAATGAGATCTTGGACTAAATTCACATAAGTTTCATATCCAACAATTGTGTCACTTTTAGCAATAACTTCTTTTGCTCTAAATGTCATATGATCGTGATGGCCAGGGCCAACACCAACAATGTGGAGTTTACCAGTCAATTTTAAAATAATTTTTTACTTAAGTAATTTATCCCTTTAGTGAAGTCTATTGGAATGGATCTATGAATGGACAATTAACAACATGATCGCTGTTAGTAGGTTTGGCAATACTTACAGACAGTAAATCAGCTGCATGAAATGAGTCAATGTCTGATTTTGTTTCTAGAATTTTTGAAGAATTGATATTATTCCATTCAACTAGGGAAATTCTCCATATTGGACTATAATTTGCATCACCAGGTAAGGTACTAGCAACTCCCGGTTGAAATCCCAATGATCCTGTTCCCTTAATTCCATTTTTAAATTGAAAAAGATCATTATATCCTGAATTTGCGATCAGATTTAATAAAGATGGAGATGAAATAACTCCCATTGATTTTGCAGGTCCTGAAGGTGTAGCATCGGTTACAATATAGTAAATAGTTTCTCCGTTAGGTCCCCATCCTCTGTGAGCTACAAAAGTTACAGTCATTTCATTCTTGTTTATTTCAGTAATTTGGCCCACACCAAATAGCATTTCATTGGTGATTTCTTTATCAGGTCGGATTATCATTTGTCCATCTGGCCAAATTATTTGTGGGGTATTAAGAACAATTCCAGTTTCATTAAATTCAATTCTACCACCTTTTTCAGCTGCGATTATGTTATCTACAGATTCAAATATTGTTGGTTTTTGACCAAACTTCCACGAAACTTCAATTACGGAACGTAATGCACTGTATTCTGAATTTTGTGATGGAGTATTAGAAAATACTTCACTTTGAAATCCATAAATTCCATCATCTCTAATTCCATTTTTAAAAATAAATAATTTTTGAAGATGTTGTTCTGGCACATTAGAAATTTTTGGAGCAAGCTCTACATTCCAATGTTGTTTTTCTGAAAGTAATTTTGCATAATCTTTATCACTGGAATCTGTTATAATGTAAAGAAGTTCATTACCTTCATAGATCCCTTTATGCATTGGAATTGTAGCTGGAACATTTGCTCTTGAAAGTGGCCATTCTGGATCTTTTTGTAATTCAATTCTTTGCATTATTACTTCAGTTGGTTGACCTCTGATCCAACCATCTACACTTACAGTTACTGTAAATTCTTTTGAATTAGTAGAATGTAATGCAAGTGCAGCTCCAGTAAACTCGAAAGAATCTGATTTTTTTTGTAGATCAATTAATGATAATCCATAAACAGTGTTTCCATCAACAGTCCAGACATGTTGACCTTTTGATTGTTGGGAGTTAAGTTCATGTAAAACTACAATCTGAACAGGTTCACTTGAGGTAAATGTCATAGAACCGTCATAAAGAGTTCCTTCATTTGGAGATAAAATAAGTGCTAATTGGTGATTTTCATGTCCCTGTCCAGGATCTTGTGAAGATGTTATAGTTTGAGTAAAGTGAATTTTTTTTGTGGATCCTGCATCAATAAATTGATCAGTGTATATAGATCCAAATATCAGAGTGGATGCAAAAATTCCAATAATCAAAATAGCAATTAATTTTTTCAATAAATTTTATTTATTGTGTTCCCTTAAATGATTTATCTTAATGGATTTTTTCAAGTGCAAATGCATCATGTAAAGCACGTACAGCTGCATCTGTATCAGAATTTTTTACAACAAATGCCAAGTTGAGCTCAGATGACCCTTGTGTTATCATTGATACGTTTACTTTGTTTTTCTCAATTGCGCCAAAAACTTTTGATGCAACTCCAACAGTTCCCCTCATCCCTGAACCAATTAACGCAATAATGGCAACATCTGTAGTAACATCCAGTTTTTTGATAATTTTCCCGAGTAACTCCATTTCCAAGGCACTAACTGCTTTGTCAAGGTCATCGTTCTTTACAACAATTGTTATGCTTGATTCAGAAGGGTTTTGGGAAATCATCATTACATTGATTCCAGCTTTTGCTAATGTTTGAAATATTTTTGCAGCTGTACCAGGTGTTCCAACCATACTACCACCTTGAACATCAATTAACCCATTATTTCGAACATTACTAACACATTTTACAGTATTTTTAATAGATGCAGAAGTAGATGCCCTAACTAGCGTTCCTTGATTTGTAGTATTGAAAGAACTTCTAATCCTCATTGGAATTTTCTTAGATAGTAGTGGCTCAAATGTTCGTGGATGTATCTGTTTTGCACCAAATAAAGCCATTTCAATTGCTTCTATGTATGATACTTCTTTGAGTAATTTTGCATTTTTGACAATCTTTGGATCTGCAGTCATTAATCCATTGATATCACTCATGAGCCAAATCTCATCAGCTTTAATACAAGAACCAATAATTGTTGCAGAATAATCCGAACCTCCTCTACCAAATGTTGTTATATGTCCATGTTGATCAGCACCTGAAAATCCACCAACTACAGGAATTATTTTCTTTGAGAATAAAGAATCAATTGTTTTTGATATTCTCAATCTGGTTGTATCCATTAATGGTTTAGACTCACCATATTTGGAATCAGTGACAATTCCTACTTCTTTGCCAGTTAGAGGAAGAGATTTATTTCCCAAATCATTGATTGCTGATGAAATTAATTTCATCGATAATCTTTCACCAAAGGAAATCATATAATCCATTGATCTTGGAGTAACTTCACCTAGCAACACCATTCCATCAATTAATGCAAGAAGTTCAGAAAAATCTTGATCTAGTTTTAATACTATTTTTTTTTGTAAATCTGATTTTTTGATTGTTTGTTTTGCTAATTGTTTATGTCTGTTGATAATTTTTGATGCAAGTTGTTCCGCTTTTGATTTATTTTCTTTTTTTATAGACTCAGATATTTCTATAAGATCATCGGTGATTCCACTAACTGCAGAACAAATAACTACGATTTGATCTTTTTTTGATAATTGATTAATATATTTAGCCACAGCTTGGATGTCTTTTGAAGTGGAAATTGATGTTCCGCTGTATTTTATTACTAATTTCAATTCAAAATACTTGAATTGTTTAATCTTTAAATGCTTTAACTTTCCACACGTGGAGCCAAGTAAAAGTGAATTCTGCCAATATTTGCTACCTTGAACTCAATTCTCAGAGGTTTTGCGCTTGAAAATTCACATGTAATAAAACCTACAGTAGTTCCTACTGCTTTAACAACTGGATTAAGATATTCAAGGCTGTAAGTACCCACACTATCCTCTTTTGAAGAAATTTCTTCAATCTCTTCAGCATCCTTGTCAAGTTCAATTACAACTTCACCAGAATCACCTTTACCTGAAAAATCTCCTTTTGAATCAGATGTATGTATTGTTAGATAATCAGATACAACTTGAACATCACCAAGTATTTTATCAAATTTTGAAGATGATAAAATAATTTTAGAATCATATGGAATTTTTGGTAATGGTGTATCAGTTGCAGAGCTTTCAATTAAACGCATTTTATATTTTTTATTTTTTCCAACTGTTACAAGTAACATGTTTTGTTCAGATATACTAATTTCTATGCTATCTTTTTTGTCTGCTCTTTTGATAAGTTTTGAAAACTCATCTATTCTTACTCCAAATTTAATATCACTATCGCATTCATATTTTTCAAATGCAGAGTTGGGCCATGATATATCAATTAGTGCAACATGTGATGGATCCATTCCTCTAAAAGTAATTCCTTCTGTAGTTGCAACAAAAGTAGCTTCTTCAACAAGTGTGGATATTGCAGATATTATTGCCTTTAGATCATCTGAACCACTTGTTTTTGCTTCAAAAGTCAAATCAGTTTTCTTGAGTTTATGTTCCAGTTAAACCTTATGTGTAATCACGCCAAGTGTACTTACATTTTTGACAACGATAAAATCTTGTTGTAGGTTCATCGGCACTTCTTGTTTGAAACATCCACCAAACTGCCTCGTCATGTCCACATTTTTCACAATCTAGTTTGATTGTTGGATTTGTATTCTCTCCTTCATTTCCTTCAAATGCTAACAATGAAAAATCTGGTTCTTCTTCATCAATAATTTTTTTTATTTGTTTTATTTTTTGTCCTTCAACATAACCACACAAATTACATTGAAGGCCTAAATCACCTTTTTTTAATTTGACCTCACATTTTGGGCAAAACTTCAATCTACTTAACCTGAACTTTGGAATTGAATAATTGTTTGAACTCCTTTGCCATCTTTATTGCTGAATCGGTTGCTTTTTTAATTTCACCCAATGGTTTTGTAGTTGAATTGATTCTCATCCAACATTCATTGGTAAGAGGGTGCTTTACAATAACTCCTGCAAAATCAATATTTGATGCTTTTAGAAGCTCGTGTTGAATAATGTATAGAATTCCTATATCAGTCTCTGTGATTGAGAGGCTAATTTCTTTGGGTTCAGAACTGATCACTTGAGCGTTCATGTATTCAGAAAAAGCACTTATTGCGGATATAAATCATTATGAGAGGAAGTATATGATAGAAAGTAAGATTTCAGAGATCAAATTAGTAAATTCAAAGGATGAGTACTCATTTGATGAAAATGTTGAAATTTATGTCCAATTTTCAGTTGAAGGCGGTATTAGAGACGCATTTAACGAGGTAAATTGGACAAAAGCATACAATAACAATGATGTTTCCTTTAAAATGAAGTATGGTATAAAATTGATATCTGGTGGATTTAGGAAGAAAGAACTAGGCAGAACTATTGATACTTATAGAAAGGCATCGATCTTTTGGACAAGAAATCCAAAGCTTGTCAATCCAATGAAAAACAGAAGGATTTGGGTTCAGATAGCCAAAAATTTTGAGCCATTTATTAGACTTTCCGAAGAGGAGGTAAAACAAGAATTATTTGATTTTAATGAGAAATTTCTATTCAAAGCATCAGATTTAGGAAAAGGTAAACACAAGATTGGATCTGAAGTATTTGCATCATGGCAAAAACATGATTATACTGAAACTGGAAATATAAAAAATAGTTCCAATGAAATTGAGATAACAATCAATTAGGGATATAAGTAACATTTTTGGAATAATTAACATGGCAAAATATGATGGTCTTTTAGGACAACCAGTATTAGAAGTAGAAGAACCTGATAAAGAAAAGGGCATTACCTTTATCTTTAAAGACAACAGGTTTTTGTTCATCAAATCTGTTAATGGAAAAATTGAGACCGTATCAATACCAGAATAGGTGAACATGAATGGAAAAATTTGATCAAATCAAAATGTTAGAACTTGTAAAAGTAGAAGAACCTGATTCGGATGGTGGAATAACTTTAATTTTTCAAGAAAATAAGATATTGAAGATTAAAATTATAGATGGTGAATTAGTTTCAGAATTTGTCTAAACTAATTTTTTACATGTTTTTCGTAAAATCCAATAGCTAGTTCTTGTACCTCTGACTGAATAGAACCAGGTCTTGCAACTCGAATTTTATTAATTGCATCAATAGCTGAAAACTTTTCATATTTTACAAAGTAACATGCAAGAATTGTTCCTGCTCTCCCCATTCCCGCAGCACAATGTACCATTACTGTTTGATCATTTTTTATTTTTTCATGGATAAAATCTACTGCTAAATCTATCTTATCCATATCAGGAGCAGTAAGATCTGGAGTAGGAACATGTAGATAATCAATATTATTTACCCAATCATTAGGTAAAGCATTTTCAGTCATAGTTATAATCGATTTTACACCTTGATTTAGAAGCCATTCAAATTCATCAAAACTTGTTGGAATACCTGATCCAGCTAATTTTTCTTCAATTAACCATGAGAAGTTAGTTGGCTTTTTTGTAATTTTTCCATGTACCTTTCTCCAGATATTTCCAGGCTTACTCATATCAGATCAAGATATTTCTCCATATTTTTAGTATTACGAAATTAAGCAGATGCGAATGGTGATGCTATCGCTCTTACAGGCGATCCCGTTGCATCCTTGATCTTTAATGGTAAAATGGTAAAATAGAATTCTTTTGATGAGATTTTATTCAAGTTTGACAAATTTTCTACTATCAAAATATTGTTTTTTGATAAGATGTGATGAACACTATACGATTTATCTTTTCCCAGATCTATGCTAGGAGAATCGATACCAACAAGATTGATTTGTTTTGATGCAAGATATTTAGCTGACGATAATGACAATCCAGGATTTTCAGTAAAGTAGTTACTTTGGTATAGATTTTTTTGCCATGTAGTAAAGAAGAAAACAGTGGAATTGTTAGGAATTTTACCATTCTTTTTTTCGAATGAAATAATATCTAATTTTGTTATAGGTTTATTTTTAGTTTTTTTGAGTTTTATGAGAATGGCTTTTCCTAGGAGTCTATCAAGCGGAATTTGGTGAATTTTTAGACCGTTTTTAACAAAATGATATGGTGCATCAATATGCGTACCAGTATGTGAACTAAAGAATAATAATTCAAGATTATATCCGTTATTTTTGATATCAGACCAAACGATGAATTGTGGTTTTGGGGATCCTGGAAAATTTGGAAGTGATTTAGATATTGTGAGTGTAATATCTATCGGTTTCACATCAGAGTGGGGTTATTAGTAATTAATCAATCTTTGAACTATGAAAGGTTAAATACTGTTTGATGAAAAACTTCATGTGCCTACAGCATATGTTCTACTAAATTCTGACTTGGGATCAGATGAATCAATTATCAATGAAGTGAAAAAAGTTCTTGCTAATGAGGGTATCAAATTTGAGGTTCAAGGAGTATACGGTGTATATGATATTGTATTAAAATTATCCTCAGATAATGCAGAAAAGCTTAGAGGAATTATCACCAACAAGGTCAGAAAAATTAGTAAAGTTCAATCTACATTGACTATGATGGTAATAGAAGAACAAGAAAAACTATAGTTTCTTTATTGCATCAATCACCTGCAGTATTTGAGATTCATTATTAAAGAAATGGGGTGATACACGTACAATATTTTTTTTCATAATTTCTCTAACAGTCAGAACAATATTTTGTTTTTCAAGCTTATCTACAATTTCCTGTGAATCAAATCCTTTAATGTTAAAAGATACTATGCTGGTTCTAGCATTTGGATCATCTGGTCCATACAAAGTAATATTTGGAATTTTTGATAATTCTTCTCTTAGAATATTTGACATGTATTGATTTTTTTGATGAATATTTTTTATTCCAAAATTTAGCAAATAATTTACAGAAGATTCTAATCCAACAATCCCAACATAATTTCTAAAACCAGTTTGGAATTTATCAGGTAATTGTTTGAAAGCAAGATTTGAATCTCCATACATAATTGCAGATTCACCACCAATAGTGATTGGTTCTAATAGTTCACTTGACTTTCGATTACAATAAAATATACCAGTTCCCATCGGACCACATAACCATTTAGATCCATTAAATGACATAAAATCACATTGAATTTTAGATACATCAGTATCTATTATACATCCAATAGTTTGCGCACTGTCTATAAAGAATGGTACTCTACCATGAAGAATTTTTCCTATTTTACCTACAGGTATAATGGAACCAGTATTGTATAATGCATGACTTAGAGATACTAATTTTGTATTATCATCAATGGATGATTGTAAATCATCTAATTTGAAAAAACCATTATCATCTATAGGAAGACTTTTTACCGAAATTCTAGATTTTAATTTAATCCATGGATAAAAGTTTGCATGATGTTCATGTGTCATTCCACGAATCACGATATTAGATTTATCATTAAAAGAAAGACCATTTGCCACAATATTGATTCCATCAGTTGTGCTTTGAGTAAGAATAACTTCATCAGGTTGACAAGAGATTATTTTTGAAATTATTTTTCTTACATTCCTTAGTTTTTCAGTAATAAATGGTTCTGACTCTTTGGAATCAGGTCCAATTGAATTGTATGTCTTTAGAAAATCATTCATTGCTTCAATACTTTGTAAGGGCATAAGAGAGATAGAGGCATTATTTAGATAGATTTTTTCAGAATGTTCAAAATCATCTGAAATATCTTTTGATGCTAAATTCATTATTATATCTGTAAAATGTTAAAATGGTGTTGGATAAAAATCCTGAGCAAGTTTTAGACAATGATTTAACATATATCCAAAATGAATTTGAACAAAATAATCCAAGCATAGTTTTATGCTCAGAGTCTTTCCATAAAGCAGAATTTCTAAATAGATTAATCAATGGAGTTAAGGAACCTGTTATTTTTGTAGATTTCGATTTACTTTATTCTGGGTATATTGAATCTGGAATGATTCAGAAGAAGAAGAATGTGATAATTGTTTGTCCTAATCAAACAGATTGGAAAGAAAAATTAGCAGAAATTATTACAAAGGCATCTGAAAAAAAATTTCTTGTTGTAATTGATTCATTTAATGGAGTTTACAACATGTTTGAGGATCGTGAATCTGCTATATTTGTCAATTCATGTATAATGTTGATTTCATCTATTGGAAAACACGTTGGAACTTCAGTTATAGTAACAGCAATGGCAAGAAAAAAAGAGGTAAATGAATGGATATTGTCACCAGGAGGAAAACAGATAATCAAATCAGGAAAAACAGGAGTTTATTTTCTGAAAAAAATAGACAAAACTATAACAATCACTAATATTGAAAAAATAGATAAAAATTCAAAAACTTCCAAAAGAGAATAAAATACTTATTTTCGAACTTATCAAAAAATTCTAAATAGGATTTAAAAAATAAATAATATTTGCGAAATATAAAATAATTTTACTTATAAAAAAATGATGATGAAGACATCAAAAAAATAATGGTTTAATTTTATGATGTTGAAGAAAGAACGAGTTTAATGATCTTTGAATAGTGATGAAATTAAAAAATATAGATATTGAAAAGAATTAGAGGGAACTAAAAGTTTTAGATACAATCAGAATTTATTTTTATAATGGAATTAACAATTTGCTGTAATGAATAAAAAAATTATTATTATTCCCATAATTATTGTAGTTGGAATTTTGATAATAAATTTTTTATCAGATCCTATTGAAAGAGAGAATACAATAGTATTTCACATAACTCTTGCAAATCCCAATCTATATTCTAATGGGGTTTTTACAGATTCATTTGTGATCGATAAGGGAGAATATTTGTTTAGATTTGTACCCAATGGTAGCAGTCCAGATATTTTATCAGTCACACTGTCAGGTGAAAAATTTAATTTTTCACAAGATTTTCATCTTAAAGGTACTCTTCATCAAACTGGAATTTCAGAATATTTTACTTGGGAATATGATGGAGTGAAAACCATTTTTGTTTCTGAAATGCAAGAATTATCAATAACTATCAATCCAAATGGAAAATTAATGGGTTCTGTATCAGTGGATATTTTAGAAAATTAAGAGGCGTATACCCCTTTACTGCAGATCAGTGAGAGATTTCCTCTCTTTCAGTTCGTAAAACGACTGATTACTTTTTTGTTCTGCGGGGCTACGCAGTTTTAGTCGATAAGAATTATATCCTTCGACATTAATTACTGTTGGAAATTTAAGTATTTAAAATTTTAAATTAAATTTTATAATAATTAACAAGGTTTTATGTAAAATTTTATGCTTGTGTATTAGTCTAATGGATCTATAAATTACGAATTTTCATCTAAAAACTATTGAAACTATCAGGAAAGATTGCTCTAGTAACTGGGGGAAGTCGTGGAATAGGGTTTGCAACTGCAAAAATTTTATCAGAAAATGGGGCCATTGTTATTATCACGTCAAAAAATCAAGAAAGGTTAGAAAAAGCTGCATCAGAAATTCCTAATGCAATTGGGATTACATCTGATATTAGAAATACAAATGATGTAAAAAATGTTGTAACGAAAATAATTAAGAAATTTGGAAAATTGGATATTCTAGTAAATAATGCTGGAATTTTTCCAAAGATAAAACAATTACACGAAATTAATGAGGATGAATGGAATGAAGTTTTAGATGTAAATCTTACAGGACAATTTAGATTTACGAAAGAGGCAATTCCATACTTACAAAAAACATCTGGTTCAATAATCAACATTTCATCTGATGCAGGGTTAAAAGCATATCAAGGATTTAATGCTGATGCATATTCTGCTTCAAAAGCTGCGTTAATTTTACTAACAAAATGTTGGGCATTAGAATATGCAAAAGACAAGATTAGGGTGAATTGTATTTGCCCAGGAGTAGTAGACACGGACATGACAAAACCATTTTTGAAAACTCAAAAAGATAAAGAATTCATGGATAACGAGCACCCAATAGGGAGAATTGGTCAACCACAAGAGATTGGAAAAGCAGTACTATATTTTGCATCAGATGATGCATCTTGGACTACAGGTGCAATACTTACAGTAGATGGAGGAGAATCAATAAAATGAATTCACATGGATTTAATATAACTATGGAATACAGCAAGGCATGATAAGCAATAGAAAAGCAAAAGCTAAATTGTTAATACTTTTAGGAATTATTTGGGTATTAATCACATTACCATTACCATGGATAGTAAATAATCCAGAGGTATCAGAATCTCAATTTAACACTATATTGGGTATCATAGGAATCATGTCAATTCCATTTATTGTTCTAGGTATTGTTTGGACATTAAAACCAGAATTAACAACTTAGGTAGTTTTAATTGAAAGACATACCCATTTCTGATAAAATTCCCGAATTAGATCTTGCTATCAAGGCTGCAAAAGAGGCAGGAAATGCAATTTTAGAAATTTATTTGGGAGATTATAAAATATCTACAAAAAATGATGATTCTCCAATTACAGATGCAGATCTTAAAAGTAATGAGATAATCAAAAGTATTCTTTCACAAACTGAACATATGATTTTGTCTGAAGAGGATAAAGATGATCTAAGTAGATTGTCAAAAGATATGATTTGGATTGTAGATCCACTTGATGGAACTTCTGATTTTATTGATAAAACAGGAGAATTTACAGTTATGATTGCATTGATAAAAAATAAAAAGCCAATTCTTGGTGTGATTGCTTGGCCTACAGAAAATACAATATTTGTTGCACAGAAAGGGAGCGGTTCATTTAGATATTCTCATAATGAATGGAAAAAAATATCGGTAACTAGAGTAACTGAACTAGAAAAATGTAGAACAGTTGGTTCAAGACATCATTTATCAGACAAAGAGAAAGCATTTATCAAAAAATTAGGAGTTAAAAAATTCACAAGTATAGGAAGCTCATTAAAAGTTGGAAAAATTAGTTCTGGTGAAGCAGAAGCATATATCACCACCACAAATAAAATGAAAGAATGGGATTCGGCTGCATCATACTCAATAATTTCAGAAGCTGGAGGAAAAATGACGGATATGTTAGGTAATGACATTACATACAATAACAAAGAGATACATCATCTAAACGGAATTCTAGTAACAAATGGATTAATCCATGATAAAATAGTAAAAGAATTTAAAAAATTAGAGTAAGTTTCTTCCGATAAGGAAGTCCTTTACTTGTTTTGCACAATCTGTAAGAGATTTGTGTTCAGTGTCAATTACTAAATCTGCTTTTTCTGGAGCTTCGTAGGGATCATCAATTCCAGTAAATCCTTTAATTTCTCCTTTTCTTGCTTTGGCATACATGCCTTTGACATCTCTTTCTTCACATTTTTCAAGTGAACATTTTACATAACATTCTGCAAATTGAACGCCTGCATTAATAATCTCTCTTGCATTTTCTCTATTCTCAACATATGGAGAAACCAGAGATACGGCGCTTGGAACACCATGCTTTAGTAAAAGCTTAGCCAAATGAGCAACTTTTTTGTTGTGCTCATCACGTCCTGTTTTTGAAAAATCTTTTGGTGAGAACCATTCTCTTAATTCATCACCGTCAAGCATTGCCAAATTTGGAATATCTTTTTGTAAATCTTTTACAATGCTAGTCTTTCCCGAACAAGGAAGACCAGTCATCCAAAGAACAAAAGGTTTCATAAATGAAATTATCTGAGTAACACATAAAGAGCTTACGTTAATTTACAGCCCAAGATTGATTTTCTAAATAATCAATTTCTGCAATCAATTCTTCCACTTTTTTTACTATTGCAAAAACTGATCTATATTGTTCATACATTTCAATTTCTTCTTCTTTTGATAAGACGTTTGTTTCTGCATCATCAAAGAATTTATTTTCTTTGTTAAGATGATCATTTAGGAAAATAGCATATGTTCTCAAATATCTCGATACAGGTTCTTGTGCATCTTCCCCATCTTTCCATCTTTTTAAATGATGGAATATTTGTCGAGCAATATTTCTTCCAAATTCATGCTCTATCATAAATTTTCGAATTTCTTCTTTTAATGTATCATAACTTGCAACACATGGAAAGTAAGAATCTTCTTCTCTTGAATGGTGAATGGAATCAACAAATTCTGAAATTATTATTGTAATTTTTGTCAGATCTGAAAATGGAATTTTTGTTCCTTTGTATAGTTCATCTGCACATTTCGATACTATTTTTTCTAGTCGACGAACTTGATCATGATCTGCACGAAGTTGATTTGTTGCACTCATAATGTTGTCTTTCAGTATATGTTATTTAAAATCAATTATAGCTTTGTAATTATTGACTAAATTATCTTTAATTTAGGTTGACTCACTAATAGATTTAATAGTTTTATCTATTTTGAATTTGATTACAAGAGGATATGTTATTTTAATATCTAATTTAGATTATACTACAATTTTAGATAAATTAATTGAATTACAAAATTTCATAGGCATGTTATCTATTCAAGATGGATCAATCGTTTCAGTTCATGTAATATTACTTGCAGCAGTAGTAGTAATTTTTTTGGGTGTGGCTGATGAAGCATTCTTTAAAAAACAGGCATCCAGATGTCGCATTTTTGATGATTCTAAGAGTAATAGTATAGCCCCCCTTGATTGTTAAGCATATAAAAAAAGATTCAATGAAAAGAAATCATAAATCAAGTGATTCTTTGAGGCCTTTGTATCTATTTCTGATAGTTACCTCAGTAACATTAGCAGCTTCTGCAATATCACGTTGAGTCTTGTCCTCACCAGTTTTGACACAGGATAGGTATAGTGCTGCTGCAGCTAAGCCCATTGGATCCTTTCCAGCTGATACTTCATTTTCCTGTGCAAGTTTTAACACTTTCATTGCATATCTTTTTGTCTTTTCAGCAATTCCAATTCTGCTTGCAATTCTTGCAACACATTGAATTGAATCAGTTACTGGCATCTTCAAATTAAGTTCTTTGACCAATAATCTGTAACATCTTGCAATATCTTTTCTTTTGATGTTTGCTGCTGCTTCTACATCTTTTAGATTTCTTGGAGTTGCAGTATCACGACATGCAGCATAAAGTGCAGATGCCATTAAAGCTGAAATAGAACGTCCTCGAACAAGACCTTTTTCAAGTGCTTTTCTATAAATGTAAGCTGCTTTTTCAATTACTGCATCAGAAATTACTAGTTTATCTTTTAATCTGTTTAATTCACTAAATGCTTGTCTAAAGTTTCTATCAACTGGTTCATGAACTTGACTTCTACTATCCCAAGTTCTTAGTCTCTCAATTGTACTTTTCATTGATGCTGTTAGTGGTCTTCCAGATGCATCTTTGTTTACAGGATTGATAATTGTTGCAAGACCCATATCGTGCATTGTTAATGATGTTGGTGCGCCAGATCTTGCTTTATTACCGCCTTCATCCTGAGCAAAGGATCTCCATTCAGGTCCTGTCTCTTGTAGTTTTTCATTAATTACAAATCCACATTTAGAGCAGAACATTTCACCAGATTCATTATCAGTAACTAATTTACCCTGAGCACATCTTGGGCATAGTTCTTTTGTTTTGCTTACCATATTGATTCTAGGTGACTGAATTGATGTTATTTATTAATCAACAACTTTTTTCTTTAAATTTTGAGCAAAAATCGAGTCTAAAATACACAGAATAGTCATAATGGAGTTCTCCATAATAAGAGCATGAATTTTCTTTGGATTATGCCAATGCTAGTTTTCTTGTTTTTTCTAGTACCTAATTCCTACGCAGCTACAATTACTCATAATTTGGAAGGTGGTATGGATATTGAGATAACGTATCCAAATGAAATCATAGCAGGAAGAGAGTATAGTATCTCAGTTTGGATAAAAAATAACGGATGGGAAGACAAACAAGATATTTCATTAATTTTCTCTAGTCAAGACAAAGTTTTAGCTGCAGGAATATCAGATAGTATCACTATTGATAAACTTACTCAAGGTGGAACATATGGTGGAAATATTGATTTGTTAATTCCAAGTAATTCAAGTTCTGGTGTTCATTTTATTAATTTGAAATATTCTCAGGTTCATGCTACAAATAACAAAACACCTGAACCTACAATTTATCATGATATTGCAATTCCAATTGTAATAAAAAAAGATCCTACTGTAACAGTTTATACAAAAATTCCAGAGTCAATTTTTGCAAATGCTGAATTTCCAATTACAGTTGAAGTGTTATCAAAAAACATAGATATTACAGATGTTAACATAAAGATAATCACACCAAAAGATATTGAATTAAGAGGAGAAACATCACATACATTTTCAAAAATAGAAAAAAATATCCCTATTGAAATCACATCACAAATTATTACAACAAATAAAGAAGTAAATTCAGAATACAAATTACCATTTGAAATTATTGTAACATATACAGATGACATTGGGAATAAAAAAGAAGATTCGCAGACAGTTTCAGTAGTTTTACGACCTAGGACATTCATGGAATTAACTGTAGATGGTGGAATTTGGATTGGTGATTTCTTTATTGCGCCATATGTGAGTCTTGGAACAATCATAGGAATCCCTGCAGGCACGATAATCTCATTAATTATTAGAAGAAAGCAAAGTTCTAGTAAAAAGCATTCAAAAAAGAAAAAACTTTAGGATTTGAGTTTTTCTTGAATTATTTGAATATACTTGTTATTGTATTCATTAAAAAGCTGAATTTTGTCTTGAGCCAGAGCCATAGCACCAGGTCTGCTGTTAATGTGTGCTTCAGCAATTTTCTGTTTCTCTAAGAGTTTTTCAAGATTTTCTTGCGGTTGTGATTTAAGATCTTCAAGTAAAATTGTAAATTCATTTTTCAGAAGATGGTCAGTATCAGGTATTGCAGGTGGATCAGCCCCAATAATTTCTTTAGTTGTGATTTTTCCAAATACTTTTTTATTTAATTCAAGCAATAGTTGAAAATAGAATTTGAGGTATAAATTTAATTTCATTTAAGAATTTTTTACAAAAGTGAGTGCAGTGCAATCAAAAATTTTATCTTTTAATAATTTCATTAGATTTTGATGACTTATTGTATAGGCAACTGCAAAAAATACAAAGCCCTCAAACCCACACAGATTGGTAGATATGCATCTGGACAGAAAAGATACAATTATTGTGAAATATTTGTAAATTATAATGGAATTATCTGTCCTTGTTGCAACAGCCAATTAAGATGTCTTCCTAGAAGTAGAAAGGGGAAAGAAAAGTATCTGGCTCAAATTGTTAAATTTAAAAAAAATATTGCATCAAGATAAATTTTCTGTATTGAATTTTTGTAGGTTTCAATTTTATGGGAGATATTTAGAAAATCATTAGAAAGTTCTGTTTTTATTTGAGATACAATAATGTTTTCAGTTAAAGAGATTATTGTTCTGTATTAGTATATCTGACTACATTCTTTTCTTAGTTAGTTTTCTTTTTGTCCTCAGATTTTTCTGTGTTCTGCTGAAACTTCTAGATAATCTTCAGTCACATTGAGTTTGATCTCATTTTTCTTAATTTCAGAAACAATATTAATTCCAAAAATGAATCATATATTTTGTCATGTAATAGATGAAAGAAAAACAATTTCTTGTAAAAATGATTGCTGGAAATGTTGAAAATACTTTTTCCACTTCTTTTCTGAGATTGTCAATTGATCTGTTATTATCGACCCAACTAAACGTCATAGATGATATTGTTGTCAGACCTTTTTTAGAAGATTTTTTGTTAATTAATAAGATGAGTAGTTATTGTTAGAAACCAAAAATAGTTCAATCATGCCTGAAAATCAAAGTTCCGTTTATAAGAAATCAATGTATAAGCAGTCATATGGCAATTCCAGCTGATGTTGAAGAATTTGTTGAAAAACACATTAAATTAATGATTTCCCAAACGGAGACATATTTACCATTTATCAGAGTTGCATTTCCATATTCAAACAATGTTGCTGATGGTGTTTACAATCTAATAATAGGTAGTGCGCTATCGATATTTATCAATCAATTTGCAATGAAGATGAAATATCCAACTGCAGATGATTTTTCAGAATTTGGAAAAATTGCTATAAAATACAGAGATCAAGTTGATCAATTTTTTAAATAGTCTTATGCCAATTCGCCTAGAAAGTGTACAGTGTTATTAATTATAACAACTGTTCTGTCTTTTGGTACATGGTACAATTTTTTTGTGTTATTGGAAGATTGCACAATAATTTTTGAAAATGGATCTTTTAGCGATTTGTAAAGAATTCCCTTTTCGCTTACTGATTGAGACCAATGTGTTCCTTGAACAAAAGAAATTGCTTGAAACTTTACAACCTGATAAGAATGTACCATTCTAATTAATGATTAATAATTACAGTCATTAATGACTTTCCTCCAATTAATGCTGTTATAGACAAGCCAGTATTGGCAATAATGTTAATTGCAAGAGTTCCATAATGATTGCCTTCAAGGAGATTACTTGAATCAAGAGCAAATGCAGACATTGTTGTAAGGGATCCACAAAATCCTACAGCTGCAAAGAGAGAGTATCTTCCATCAAGATTCCATTGTTGTGATATTATAACAAATATACCAAGAATAAATGCCCCTAAAATATTTACAATCAAAACATTCAGAGGTAATGTGTTAAAAAGTAATGGAGATTCAGTTACTTTGTATCTTAGAAAAGCTCCCAGTACAGAGCCAACTGCAAGAAAAACATATTCTAGTCCTTTCATCTAATATGATTACAAATTAACTGATATTATTAGTGCTATTTGAAAGAATTTTGGGATAGATATGGCTAATTATTGCTAATTCAGAAAGATATGTCTATGGTTTTTATAGGTTTGATATTTTCTTCAGAATAATTGACACTGAAATTGAGATGTGAAGACTATGGTTTTGAATGTGAGTTCATTTTAGATGAAGAAAAAACCGTAGGCCTAATTGAAAAATTAAGAATGCATTTTGAAGAAGAACACGGAATCGACTATACTATAGAAGCAGTTACTCAAATGATTACCAATAGAGGGCATTCTTTAGAATCAATTAGAAAATAATCTTTAACAAATTGTTTTATTTTTAACATTTATTACGTTGTTCATTGTATATTGATTATTAAATTACTAATAAAGAAAATTTGAGGAATTTTCAGTTTATAAATTCAAGTTTTAGTTACAAAATTACCTTAAGCAATCTGTTTTTATTTCAAAAACACGTACGTGAATTAGTAGTGATAGAAAATTTTTCAAACGATTATGATGTAAAGTGTCATCTAGATACTTGCAAAACCTATCCTGCAATAACAGATTCTGAAAGGGGTGAAATTGTTTGTGGGGGATGCGGTCTTATCTTATTGCAAAATATGGCTGATGTATCATATGAAAACAACGGTTATTCTCAGAAAGATTTTATCAAACTATCAAGAACAGGCCCTGCTTCATCATTAACAATGTATGACAAAGGATTATCAACTGTGATTGGGACTAACAAAGATTCTTCAGGAAATGCATTATCTAATAAAACAAAATATGAATTCAATAGACTACGAACATGGGATCAAAGAAGCAAATCAAGAAAGACTGCTACATTAAGCAAAGCATTTACTTTGCTTCATGGAATGAAAACAAAGTTAGGTATTCCAGATAACGTTGTAGAAAATGCTGCCTACATATACAGGAAAGTAGTTAATGCTAAACTGACGAGAGGGAGAACAATGACTTCATTGATCTCGGCTTCACTATATGCAGCATGTAGAGAAAATAACATCCCAAGAACATTAGATGATATTGCAAATGCTGGAAATGTTGAAAGAAGAATACTTTCGAGAGATCTAAGAACCATAATCAAAAAATTTGGGTTGAATCTTAATCAGTATGATATTTCCTCGTTTATCTCAAAAATTTCAAACAACATGGATCTAAAAGAAAAAACTAAACGAGACGCATTTGAGATACTAAAACGATGTGAAAAGAAACAGATTACTGCTGGAAAACATCCTGTAGCACAAGCCGCTGCATCATTATACATATCATGTATAATCAATGGTGAAAAAATAAGTCAAAAAAAAATTTCAGTAGAAGCTGGAGTAAGTGATGTTACAATCAGAAACAGAGTAGACTTGATTAAGAAAACACTAAGCCTAATTGAGTGATTAATCCTAAAAAAATTCCTACAAATTAATTATAGGAGAAAATATTTTCTCAAATGATATATCTTTTAATCTGTTTACTAAATCCATTATTACACGAATTTGTTCCATTGTGATTTCTTTTAGACTTTGAATAGTTTTTTCAAGCTCTAATATTTTAGATTCTGATCTTGAATTTTCGATTTTCAAATTTGTTATCTGATCTTGAAAGTTAGAATTTTGTTGTTTTAGTCTATCATTTTCTTCTGTTAATCTTTTAATTTTTTCTGAATTAGATTCCTCTGGAAATGGATTAGGAATAGGTACGGGTTCTGGAATTTTGATTGGTTCTGGTTCTGGAGAAGGTTCAGGAATTTTTGGTGGTTCTGGTTCTTGTTCTGTTTCATATGCCATAGTAATTTGCAAGGAACTAAGAAAAAAGAGCATGACAGATAAGCCAAAAAGATACGTGGATTTCATTTTATTGTTTCACAAAAATATTAGGATTTTTTTGTATATCAATATGATTATTAATTTTATAGAATAAAAAAGAGTTACTTGTAGAAATCAGGTTCTTGATCTCTTTTTTGTTTTGGAAGATCTTCCATAACTGCTTGAACAACTTCATTGTGATTATATGTTAAATGCCTGAGAAATTTTGCAGATTCATCTGCTCTAGTCTTTTCATCAGCAAATAACATTTTTGGGCTACTCAATTCTGCCATCATTGTATTGCATTCCTGGCAAGGATCAAAATCAAGATAGAGTTTCATTGTATTCCCTCATCTTCATTAGTATTTAGACTATTTTATAGAATGAATGAGAGGTGCCTCTTTCTTTTGAGGCTTTATCTTATCTACTGCATCAATAAGATCTTGTTGCATAATTTGGATTTCTTTGACATTTTCAGGTTTACCCTCAACATATCTTTTCAGAGCAGTGAGTGCGGCTCTTTGCTATAGCAACAATTTCTGCTCCACTGAAACCGTCTGTAATCTCTACTAGTTTTGCAATATCTACATCACTATCAAGTGGTTTCTTTTTGGTATGAATCTCAAAGATATGCTTTCTTCCTTTAGAGTCAGGATTTGGAACTTTAATTATTCTATCAAATCTTCCTAATGGATTTGATTAACTACACAGCACTAGCAGTAAAGATTCAACCAGAGATTGAAAGGATTCTAGGGAATTCCGTTAATCTCCATACAGTGGTAGTTGCAATTAAACGATATTCTGATTCATTTGAAAATAAAGAACAAGTTAAAGAAGAATCAGTTTTGAAAAATGCTAGGTTGTCATTAACTGATGGAATTATGGATATTAAATTTTCAGTACAGGAATCAAATAAGATGGATCCTACTACAATTTTAAATCAATTCTCAAAGGTAACTAACAACTATAAATTTTTTAGAATGGCTGATTCCTTTAGATTTCTTATAGAAGATGTTAGACAGATTTTTAGTAATTTTTCAAATAGTGATGATGTATTTAGTACAGGTCTTGTAAAAATTAGAATCTCAATACCTAATTTTCAGAATAAATCTGATATAGTATCCTATGTTGCTGAAGTTTTACATGCTAATGGGATAGAATTAGTTAATGCATTTTTCAGCCAAGAACACATCATTATTATTTTAAACGAGAGGGATTCATTAAAAGCATATGATATCTTACATTCGGATATCATAAGAACTTAAGAAAATTTAATGATTTTAGGAGAGATTATCTTATAGCATATATTCAGTCAGGTTATGGAGAGAGCGTAATTGGCTAAAAAAAAGAAGATCGTGATTTTGGGTGGGGGTTTTGCAGGAGTAGAATGTGCTAGACAGTTAGAATCACAGTTTAAGAATAATTCTAAAATAGAACTATTAATGGTAAGTGAAGATAATTTTCTCTTATTTACACCAATGCTACCTCAAGTTGCATCTGGAATGATTGAAACTAGGCATATAGTATTGCCAATTAGGACAATATGCAAGAATACAAAATTTTATGAGGGTAGAGTAAAAAATATCGATCCTTATGGAAAACTAGTAACATTATGGGGTACAGGAGATAGAAGAAGTATCTCAATTCATTATGATTTTTTAGTGGTTGCATTAGGAAGTGAAACAAACTTTTTTGGAATGTCAGATGTTGAAAAAAATGCATATACAATGAAAACACTCAATGATGCAGTAGTATTAAGAAACAGAGTTATCGATATGCTTGAACAAGCAGAAAATGAGACTGATCCAATTCTCCGAAAAAGTTTCTTAAATTTTGTTGTGGTGGGAGGCGGTTTTGCAGGAATTGAAACTGCAGGTGAATTAATGGACCTTCTTTTAGATGCACGAAAACATTATCCAACTATTCAGAAAAAAGATCTTAGAGTAATTGTATTAGAAGCATTAGGGATGATCCTACCTGGATTTAATCAAAAATTAGCAGGTTTTGCAAAAGACAAGATGGTTGAAAGAGGAATAGACATTAGATTAAAAACTGCAGTAACTAGTTTTGATGGGAATGAAGTAACTACAAAAACAGTAGATCCAGCTCCAAACGATTCTATTGATGATGCAGTTATTGATTCTATTAGAACAAAGACTTTGATTTGGACTGCAGGAGTTACCCCTGTTAATACAATCAAGAGATCAATGTTCAAGACGGATAAGGGAAAATTAATCATTAATGATTTTCTTGAAGTTCCAGATTTTCCAGGAGTTTTTGCAATAGGAGATTGCGCATTGTTTTTAGATCCTGAAACTCAAAGGCCATTTCCTCCAACTGCTCAAATTGCAGAAGCTCAAGCAAAGGTTGCTGCTAAAAATTTGATATCTTTAATCAAAAATTCAGAGAAAAAAAAATTTGTTTATCATTCTAAGGGACAAATGGCAATTATCGGAAAAAGATCTGGGATTGCTACATTTTTAGGAATGAACATTTCAGGATTTTGGGCCTGGTTAATTTGGAGAAATGTATACCTTTCAAAAATTGCAACGCTTGATAAAAGAATACGTGTATTTCTTGATTGGACCATAGACTTGTTCTTTGATAGAGATATTTCAAGACTAAAACTAATGAAAGATAAAACTGAAAAAGAATACAAACTACTTGATGAAGTTGATGATGTTTGGTAAAATTATTTTCTAATTTTAAAAATAATTATTGTGGGTACGGCAAAATATATTCCCATATTTAATAAAATCAAACTAATTCCATAGCCTAACATTTCTTGTTCAGAATCAATATCAACATAATTCAGAATTGATAAAGAAGTCAACATGGGAGTAATGGTGACCTTTACTGCCTCTTTAAATACAGGATTTTCTCTTTCATAATCTGCAATAATAGGACTAAATGAATAATAGAAACTATCGAATGTGTTCATGAATATAGTTCCTGAGTTTGTTTGTAACAGTATGTTATCCCTAAATTCTCTTAATTGTTGAACTTGAGGAGTTAATTCAGAGCCAAAAGTTGCAGTAGCAATAAGACACCCACCACCTTCTTCAACGTCTTCATTTTTAGGAGGAGGGGGATCATTTGATAATATTTCAAAGGAGTCAATTGTTTCAATGAATCTTGGTAGTTGTGAATCAAAATCATCGACACCATTACTATAAGCAAGTGTGTAAAATTTTTCAGTATCATAAAACATAATTTCTTTAAATTTAACATCATATTGTTCATTGTTAGAAGAAAATAGTCCTTCTGCATCAGTCACATATGTCTCATATCCATTAACAATTGTTTTTTCTTGTAAAATAATATTCAAGTTTCCTGAGTCAATAGCGGATTGTATTACTATAGTTTTTTCAGTAATGAGATCATCTAAAGATTTTTGATTAGTTTCTTGTATTGTTAAAGAGATAACTGGATTTATTACACCAGTTTTTGGTCCGACTGCAACAACATCAGGAGAATTTGGTTGTGTTTTATCGGGTTGTTGCAATAACCATCCTTCAGGTACACTAAATCTGATTTCGTGTTCAGAATTTTCATATTTTTGATTACCAGTTGATTGGATAACTGAAGATTGTATACGTTCTGGTTCAGATAATTCGAGGATATTTGAAACATCAGAACGGTTAACTATGGTAGTTTTTGTAATTCTGACTTGTTCAGGATCTATTGGATTGTCTTTACTTCCTGTTTCAACTGCGGCAATTTTATCGAGTGTTTGAAAACTTTCTTCAGTTACAATTCTACCAAATACAGTGTATTGTTCATCAAGAAAATTGGAATCTTTATGGACAACAAAAAATTGAGATCCTCCGCTATTTGGATCTTGTGATCTTGCCATTGAAACAATTCCACGATTATGTTTTATTGTATTAAATTCCGCATTTACTCTTTCATCAGGACCACCAATCCCCCAAGTATCTGGATCACCACTAATTGTATTAGGATCACCACCCTGAATCATAAAACCAGGAATTATTCTATGAAAGATAGTTCCGTCATAGAATCCAGATTCAGATAATTTGATAAAGTTGGCAACATGATTTGGTGCATCATCTGAAAAAAACTCTATTACTATATTTCCAAGATTTGTTTCCAAGATAACTAATTTGTCATTATTTTGAGCAAATGTATAATTTCCAAAACTAATTAAAAGTAATAATACTGTTAATGTTAGAAAAATTTTGTTCAATAAATTTTTTTAAAATTCCTTACATAAAAGCTAATTGTATTAGTTTTTAACAAAGTCCAATAAATTATCCAACATGGAACCTGATGAAAAGATTCAGGCGCATTTAGTTTCAGTGTGGAGAGAATCTAAAAAATTCTTTTCAATAGGTGGAAGAGAAGGTATGCTATTACTTACGGATAAACATCTAATGTTTATACATAAAACAGAGGCTAAGATAAATTGGTGGAAGGCCATTACTCAAAGACAGGTGATTAATTTTATCAAATCAAAAAACACGATGATTCATCATGATGGATATGATGAAGAACAATTAATGAATGATTTAGAAGATAATAGAAATGTAGAATTATCATTTGATGATATTTCGAGTATTAGTTATCAAGAAAAAGATTGGGGAAGTTCATTATTACTAGAATATCAAAAAGATGGAAAACAAGAAAAATTCCAGTATTCTATAGCCCAAGATTGGGTAAAATATCCTGCAAAAGAGCCTACAAAGTACATGAAAGTGGACTGGGAACCTTTTGTGAAATATATTAAAGACAGACAGAAATTTACAAAGTAAAATTGGGAAAAGTTTTTGCTGTAGGTGTTGGACCTGGTTCTCCAAAATACGTTACAGAAATTGTAAAAGAAATTATATTAAATTGTGATATAATAATTGGTTACAAGTATACCATTAAAACTATCGAGCATTTGGTTGAAGGGAAAGAAATCTATGAAATTACTATGAATAATCAGGAGGAAGCATATCAAAAAATTCTTCCTGAACTTGAGGATAGGACGTTGGTAATTCCATTTACTGGAGATGTTAATTTTTCAGAATCAGAAGTAGTAGATCGATTAATAGAAGTTTTTGGGAAAGTTGAGATCATACCAGGAATTAGCTCAATTCAAGTTGCAGCTTCAAGAGCGAAGATTCCTCTTGATAAATCCAAAGTAATTACAATGCATGTTACCACCTCAATTGAGGATAAAAAATTAGAATTGCAAAAGGCCTTAATTGATGGATTTAGTGTAGTTTTGATTCCAAGGCCGTGGCCTAAACAACCAGACAAACATTTTATGCCATCTGAGATAGCAGTTTATCTCCGAAAACATGGTTTTGATACTAATAGAATAAAAGTTCATGTTTATGAGGCAATAACAACTGAAAATGAGACTGATTTCGTAGGAACTGTAAAAGATTTGGAAGGAAAAGAATTTTCCGATTTGTCTGTAATGGTGTTTAATCAGACAAGTTTAGATTCATACATAAATTATAGATGGCAATGGGAAATTTAATTTTGTTTGTTGCCTGTTCCTAGAATTACATTATCATTATTTGGAAACACATATGCTACAATTCCCATCCATTGATAATTAGGATCATATAGCCTATAGAATCCTGCATCATTTAATGTTACACTAATTGATTTTCCAGGTAGGATTTCCCCTGTTGATATTCTACCATCTGATGTATATTTATCATAACGAGATCCATAATTTTCCGTACCACTTAGAATATTGTGTGGAACAGTATCATCATTTACAATAGTAATTGTAGTTCCTGGTTGAACTGAAATTCTATCTTGTGAGAAATATCTCAATCTAAATCCATCTATAAAGCTTTGAGTTGATGTTGTATCTGATTTAACTGAACCAGTACCAATGTAAGAATCAACACCTTGCGTTGATGAGCCTTTGAGAATATGAACTGTTAATTCATTAGATTTTTTTGAATCTGTAGAAACTGGAGTTATTTTAGTTAATGTTGATAATTTTGTTGTGTAAATTATTTTGAAAGTATCATCAAGAGTTGTAATTCTGCCTGTAAAACCATAAACGGATGCATTCTTACTTTCTTCAACTAGTCTTCCAAAGAAGTTAATTGATGTATCAAACCCGTTTGAGTCTTCAATGTTTCCATTAATTCTAATATATCGACCCTCACGCAAAAACTTTCCATCTATTTTAGAGATGATAAATTCTTCATCATCTAATGTAATAAAACCATCTTCTGTAAGAAAGTTAATTGTACTTCCTTTTTGTTGTTGAGAAGACAAACCAAGATCAATTTCAGATATTCTTATAAAATCTTCACTTACGGCAAATCCAGAACCTTCCAAAAGAAATGCTTGATTCTCAGAAATTTCAGCAAATGACTCAGTTATAAAATATCCTGACGAAACAACAAGCAATGTTAGTAGAGTAATACTTGTCTGCATGATTAATTTCTTCTTAAATTTGGTTTATAATTTACTACTAAATTATTTTAGACTGAATAGGCAAATTCATAGGTAAAATCTAATAATCATAAATCCGGCATAACGACACCTTGTTCTTGAGCTAATTCTATCATGTAAAATTCAAGATAGCCACCAGTTAATAGAAGCCCAACAACAATTCCAATTTCAATTAATGTTGGTTTGATAAATGGAATTAAGTTGATCCTTTTGCTAATAGCTCTTATCAAAATAAAACTCCTAGAGATTCCAAACGAATATGCAACAAGCTCCATTAATCCAAAAGGAGATAAGAAAAGAATTGAAAGTGGTGGAATATCTTCAAGTTGGGGAGCAACAACAATTATCGAGGCAAAGGCAAATCCCGTAGACCAAGCTGAAAAAAGTCCCCATGCAACTCCAAATCCAGGGATAAACATGGGTAATGCAATAGTTACGTTGTGAGCAAAGATTCCAATAGCATCAATATCAGATATCAGTTCTTCAAACTCAGACATGAAGATATTGGCTTCATCTTCACTAACTGAAGACATAGAGCCAATTTGATAAGCAGCAGCAAAAATTCCCATAAAAATGAAAAATGTGATTATTCTTACTTTATTCACAATAGCATTTCTTGTACACAATATTTGAGGGTTAGTATAGGCGCAGATTTAATTAAACCAAATTATATTTTTTTGTATGAAAAAGGAATTATCCTTTGCATTAAACTATGCATTAAACAAAGGATTCCAAATTCATCCAGATGCTTTTAAAATATTAGAAAATGTAGATGTAAAAAAATTAGAGAGGATAATAAAGGAAATAGTAAGACAGAAAACAAAACAAAAACTATTTCAGATTAACCAGGATGATTTAGAGACTTATCTCGGAATTAAGGAGGACTTGACACTTCAAAATGAAATCAAAGTGATATTTGAACCAACCAACAAGATAACATCAGGTGAAGGAGTTAAAGGTTATAATGCTTTATTTTCAAGTCGTTTTAACAAACTTAAACGAATTATTTCAGATAGACCAGAATCAAGATTATTGAAATCTGCAGCATTAGTTAAAACTACAAAAAATGATGATGATGTTTATGTATGTGGTCTTGTATCAGTCAGAAGTACTGAAAGAAATATCACAAAATTGGTTCTTGAGGACCCTTCAGGCTCATTTGAAGGAATTGTTTTTGATAATGAGCTGCAAAAGACTGCAGGAACTCTTCTAATTGATCAATTTGTAATGGCAAGAGTAGGTTTAGCAAAGAATTCAGGATATATAATCAAAGATTTGATCTTGCCAGATATTCCAGAACAGGTCAAAAACAAATCAGAGACTGAAGCATACGCAGTATTTCTTTCAGATTTGCATATTGGAAGTAAATATTTCATGGAGGAGGAGTTTGCAGAGTTTATTTCATGGATATCTAGTCCTGATCCAACTGCTAGAAAAATTCGTTTTGTCCTAATTGGTGGAGATGTAGTTGATGGGGTTGGAATTTATCCAAATCAGAATAAAGAATTGATTTGTTTAACCATTCAAGAGCAATTAAAAAAGGTAGAGGATTTGATTGATAAAATTCCAAAAAATATAAAGATTGTCATTATGCCTGGAAACCACGATCCTGGAAGAAGGGCATTGCCACAACCTGCTATACCAAAAAAATACAATTCAGGTTTATGGGATAGAGAGAATGTGATAATGGTTGGAAATCCTGCGGTAGTCTCATTGAATGGTGTAAGAGTAATGATGTTTCATGGACAAAGTATTGATGATATAGTAAAAACCACACCTGGATTAAGTTATGATAAACCAACAAATGTTATGAAACACCTTCTTAGAGCAAGACATTTGAGTCCAATTTATGGCAGTCAGACACCAATAGCACCTGAAATAGAGGATTTTTTAGTTATTGAGGATATTCCAGATATTTTTCATGTTGGACATGTTCATAGAGCAGAGTTAGATATGTACAAAGGAATTTTGTTAATTAATTCAGGTTCATGGCAAAAACAAACTCCTTTTCAGGCAAGTGTAGGAATGACTCCAAATCCAGGAATAGCTATTATGGTAAATTTGAAAACTTTCCAAGTTTTTCATGAAAATTATAGTTCAAACTTAAATAATATCTTGCAAAGTTAGCTCGTTTTTGAAGGATTTTTTTATCATTTCAGATGAGACCGTAAGTTTGTATTTTTTAGTTCTACCATGTATTCCTTGATGGATAATTCGTCCGGAAATAATTCCAGACATTTCAATTTCACTTAGCATTTGTGTGACTCTTCTTTGAGTAAGTTCATTGCGTCCTACTATTTTACAGAGATTTTTGTATGATGAATAAATCTCTCCTGTAGATGATCCATTTGCTTTCATTATTGCAATAATCACTAATTTTTCATGAAGTGGGTATGATTTTAGGGATGTTTCCTCTTTATTTTCCTCAATTTTTTGAGTTGCTTCTCTAACATGCTCAATTGTAACCTTGTCAGATTGTTGTCTTTCTGCAATTTCACCAGCAACGCGAATCAAATCGATTGCTCTACGAGCATCGCCATGTTCTCCCCCTGCAAGGGCTGCACATAGATTTAAAGCTGGTTCTTCAACTGAGTTCTCTATAAATGAATCATGAATTCTTTCTTCAAGAATTTTTTTGATTTGTTCTACATTATAATTTGTAAATACAATCTCTTCTTCACCAAGACTACTGATTACCCTAGGATCAAGTTTTTCTTTGAATGTTAAATCATTTGAAATTCCTACCAAAGTCAAAGATCCTTGTTTTAGACGTTCATTTGCTCTCGTAAATTGATATAAAATATCTTTACCTGTTTTCGCTATTAATTGGGCAAGATAATCAATCTCATCAATTACAAAAATGGCATTAAGTTTGTCTTCATCAATTTTATTTAGTAGTCTCTTAAAGACCTCACTTGTTGCCAAACCTGTTGAGGGTAATTCCTTTTCAGTCAGGTTTAGTTGCCTGCCTAGATTAACAAGTAAACCATATAGTGTTGTTTCGTCTTTTGAGTTAGAATATATTAATTTAATTGGAAAATTAGTTTTTTCAACTCTTTCTTGGATTTTTGAAAGTACTTTTTTAACTACTAATGTTTTACCTGTCCCAGGTTTTCCATAAACTAGAAGATTAGAAGGTCTAGATTGTTTTAGTATTGGTAATAAGGATTGTGTGACTTGTTCTTGTTCAGAATTTCTATGTAGAATGGTATTTGGAATGTATGTGAAATGAAGAATGTCTCTGTTTTTTATTATAGATTTTCCAGATTCTGCTGCATCAAGCATTCTTTCAATAGGATCAGACATACTCACACACCCTCATTTCCTACCAATGTTATCATATTCATATCTGAATTATGAGGGTATAGTATAGAATAGTAATTGTAGTTTAGTTTGTAATTAATTATTTTTAGTTAGTTTTAGATTTCTAAAAAAAAATAAATAAAAAAAGACAGAGTGGAAATATTGGTGTGTGGGTAAATCTAGTTTTTTGAGTTAACGTTTTTGTTAATGGGATGTTAAGAAATTTCAAAAAAAGCCTATTTTGACCCTTTCATTTCCACTCCAGGCGTTAAGATTGATGTTAACAGTGTTAATACCTTTATTTTGACCCTTTCATTTCCACTCCAGGCGTAAAAGTAATCTATCTTAGAATGTTTAATGATAAACCTGTGTTAATAACAAAAAATAGGTCAGGCGTGGCTTACGCAGTCAATGTTAACAAACTATTTTGTTAACAAACATGATCGGATCTATTGAACTGTTAACATCTGACTTTGTAGATCCGACCGATGGCCAAAAAACGTATTAGAATAGGTATGGAGGATGCAGACGGTGCACGTTATGATATTAAACTAGAAGGCAATGTGACCAGAGAAAAAGTCCTTAAAATATTTGAGATGATGGATTTGATGAATATTGAAGAAGATTTACCAGAAACAATTAATATGGACTCAATTGGCTCTAAAATTTGGTATATTGTGGATAAATTTTTCCCAATGGGCAAATTTACATCCACAAATATTCTTGAAAAATATGAAGATGAATTTAATGAACCTGTAAAACTAAGTATAATTTCTACATATTTGTCTAGATTTTCTTCAAAAGGTAGGGTGGATAGAATTAGGACAGGTCGTGAATGGACTTACCAAACCATTAAAATTGGCCAAAATCAACATTAATTACTTAAGAAATAACCACTTTTCTTACTATTAATCTATCTTTTCCAAGAATTACTTTAACATATTCACCTTTTTGAATATCCATATATTTTCTAAATTGTTTAGGGATTGAAATTGTACCAGCCGAAGTGATTTTTACTAAAACTTCATTTTCCTGTACTGACATATTACCATTATAATTTATTAATATATATAATTTATTAAAATATATAATTAATAATTAAATATAAAATTAGGCCTATTTTACTATAATTAATCTAAAACACTACAAATTATTTTGTAAAAGAACTTATGTGATTGCTGGGTTTAATTCACTTTGTTCTATTTTTGCTATCCCTTTTTTGGTAATTGAATAAGTATATGGCTTAGTTTCAGTATTTCTTTGTACATATCCATCTTCAAATAACTTCTTCATTAATCTTGAAGTATGTTCCCTACTACGTTTTAATGTGATTTGTATATCACGTGATGTCATAGTTTTGTTTGTGATTAAATGCAACACATAATCTATTGGATTTATGTGATTTGGAGGAGGAACGCTAGGCAGAGAAACAGGTTTTTCATGAATAACTTCAGGTTTGTTAGTGTTTTCACTCTTATTTTCCTGAACTTCATTCCTTGCTAATTTTTCTAAGAACTGCTTTAGTTCTAGATTAGGATCTTCTATTTTTTGCTCATTTTCTTGTATTTCTAATGCATCTAGGCGTATTTTCATATCAATTAACTGTTTTTCATAATACTCTAGACGTTCAGATTGTGATGCATCATAGATTTCGCCTCTAGGCTTTACAAATGGACGTACTTTATAGTATGAATACAACCCTACTAATCCAATTAAAAATGCCAAAATCACACCTAAAATTACTTCAGGTTCAGGAATTTCTATTAACATCACAACTTTTACGCCTAAATTGTGATTTATTGTGATTGAACAATATTATTTCACACTTTGGATTGACAAACTCACACATACAATCACAATTATTATCACACCTAATTCAACTTTGTACTTAATTTACTCACACATACATCACATATTACATGCACGACGAACAAGCTTATCAATCACACTAATGACTTCATCTTCTCTTTCAGGAAATATATCACTCTCATTAATCACACTAATTTGTTCGGAAAGTTTGGATATCACATCTATATCATCAGGTAAAAGTATGCCTAAACCACGTAAAAGTATGATTGAGTAATACAATCCAATTAATTTCTCTCTAGATTGTTTAACTTGCCTGTAATAGGCACCTTTTGTTATAGAAAATTTAGATTCTAAAAGATCTTTTTGATTTAAAATAATTTCAATTTGTCGCTCCGTAAACAGAGATTTTTTGATAATTTTACTAATAATATTATTAAATTTGGATTGTTCAATATCGTTCATAGCTATACAAATCTGTATATCGGTATTCCAATTAAACTTTAAAGAGCCATGTACAAATTTCATTTATGGCTGGAAATAAAATTGAGACATTCTTAAACTTAGAATTAAAAAAGAAAAATGCATTACTATTTGTATTAATTGATTCAGAAGTATCAAATTTAGAAGCATCACGCAAGCTAGCTAAAGATGTAGAAAAAATTGGGGCTTCTGCAATTTTAGTTGGAGGTTCTTCCGCGTCTGATCAGATTGAAATGGCTCAAGTGGTTAAAGGTATTAAAAAAGGAATTAAAATTCCAGTAATCCTATTTCCTGGAAACATTACAGGTGTTGTACCTGATGCTGATGCAATATTATTTAGTTCATTAATGAATTCAGAGAATCCTTACTTCATCACACAAGCACAGGCCTTAGGTGCTCCAAGTGTTCTTAAATTTGGTTTAGAACCACTTCCAACCGCTTATTTAGTAATAGGAGATGGAACATCTGCTTGGTTTGTTGGTTCAGCAAGAGGAATTCCATTTGAAAAACCAAAAATTGCTGCTGCATATGCTCTTGCAGCACAATTTCTTGGAATGAGATTTGTATATTTAGAGGCGGGCTCTGGTGCAAAAACCAATGTTACACCTGAAATGGTCAAGGCTGTAAGACATGTATTTAATGGCTTTCTGATTGTGGGAGGGGGAATTAGAGATGTTAAAACTGCTCAAAATTTGGTTAAAGCAGGAGCTAATGCTTTAGTTATTGGAACATTCCTTGAAAAAGGTGGAAGTATTAAAAAACTAGAGCAAATATCAAAAGCAATTCAAAAAAAGTAAGTAATAGAACAATTATCATGTCTGAAAACAATGCAATTTCCCGTATCAATGGTATTAAAATGCCTGATTATTATCGTGAATACTACTCAAATCTTTCATCTGATACATATTCTATCTTTGAGCATGCAGCAAAAGCAAAATCTAGTCTAGTTGATTCTTCAGGAATTATTGAGCCAAAAATTGCTTTTGATTTAGCAGACAGAGTTGCTAAAATGCACGAAATCGATATTGCTGAACCACTCAGAGAAATACTAAAAATAAATGGAAAAGAACTCTCAGCATTAATTCTTTCAAAAGAAATTGCATTAGGAAAATATTCATTACAAAATGCATCTTTAGAAGAGAAGTTAGATCTTGCAGTTCGTGTTGGGTTAGCAATTGTTACAGAAGGTGTCACGATTGCACCATTACAAGGAATTAATGAAGTCAAAATTAAGAAAAATAAAGACGGTACAGAATACCTTTCTGTTTCGATCGCAGGGCCTATGCGTTCAGCAGGAGGTACAGAATCTGCTGTAACAATGCTAATTGCAGATCATGTTAGAAAAATTGCTGGATTATCAAAATTTCAAGCTAACTCTTTTGATGATGAAACAGGCAGATTTGTTGAAGAATTACGAATCTATGAAAGAGAAGCAAGTAGCTTTCAATTCCATATTTTAGATGAAGATATTGAACGTGTCATATCTAATCTTCCTGTAGAACTAGATGGTGTGGATACTGATCCTTATGAGGTTGTAAATCACAAAGGTATGACTCGTATCAAAACTGATAGAGTTAGAGGAGGTGCATTACGTGTTTTAAATGATGGATTAATTGGACGCTCTAAAAAACTACTAAAAAGAATTGAATTATACAATCTTGATGGATGGGAGTGGCTTAATGATCTTAAAGGTGCAGTTCAAACTGGTGATAATCAAGAAGATGCTGCTGCTAAAAGAATGCGAGAAGTAATCACTGGCAGATCTGTTTTATCTATGCCTAACAAATTAGGAGGATTCCGATTAAGATATGGGAGAGCATGTAATACTGGTTTCGCGGCAGTTGGGATTCATCCTGTAATTGCTGAAATTCTTGATCATACTATAGTTGTAGGCACACAAATCAAAATAGATATTCCTGGAAAAGGTGCTACTGTTGCATTTGTAGATTCAATAGATACCCCAATTGTTCGTCTGAAAAACGGAGATGTAGTAAAAATTAAAGATGTAAAACATGGATTAGAAATCAAAAATGAAATTAAAAAAATACTCCATTTAGGCGATATATTGATTTCATTTGGGGACTTTCTTGAAAATAATGCTCAACTTGTACCTTCGGGTTACGTTGAAGAATTTTGGATTGAGGAACTAAAACAAAAAATTCAAAAATACGAACCTTATGACCAACATCTAAATCAATTTTTAAGAAAAATACCTACAATTGACGAAGCACTGAAAATCTCTCTTGACTTTCAAATTCCATTACATCCACACTATCTGTATTACTGGGATTGTATTTCATCAGATGAACTTAACAAACTTTTAGAACCCAATAAGGTCAACTCTACATCGATAGAATATCCAATACAAATTAAACAAATTCTTGAAGACTTGGGTGTTCCCCATAAAGTTAAAAATGAAATAATTATTCTTGAAGAACAAGAGGCAAAAATATTCTTTAACCTTTTATTCAGACAAAAACCAATTATCACTGATTTATCAGTCCCAAAAATTTTAACACAAACATCTGGCATTAAAATAAATAATAAATTCTCAACCTCAATTGGGGTTAGAATAGGAAGACCTGAAAAAGCAGCTGCCAGACAAATGAAACCTCCAACACATGTGTTATTTCCAATTAGTGATAAAGGTGGCCCTACTAGAGATCTTCTCAAGGCATCTAGAAATGAACATTTCTTTGCTGATATTTTTAATAGACACTGTAATCAGTGCAATCAACCTTCTATTGGTATAAAATGTTCCATTTGTGGTACAAAAACGACAATTACTTACAGATGTACAAATTGCAGAGATGATCTAATTGAGCCATTCTGTCATAAATGTAAACGTAAAGCACCAACTCATTCACATAAAGAATTTCCATTAAAAAAAAGATTACTTTTAGCTCAAGAAAAAATGGGGCTTCGTGCAAAAGAACCATACAAAGGAGTCAAAGAATTAATCAACCAAGATAAAATTGCTGAACCTCTTGAAAAGGGACTTGCACGCCAAAACTTTGGACTAACAACATTCAAAGATGGAACTGTTAGATTTGATGCAACAAATTCCCCACTAACTCATTTCAAACCATCATGGATAGGAACCTCTATTAAAAAATTAAAACAACTTGGATATTCTTATGATATTGATGGAAAACCTCTTGAGCACATGGATCAGATCATTGAGATTCGTATGCAAGATGTGATAATACCATATGAAAGTGGAAATTATCTAGTATCTACTTGTAAATACATAGATGTTCTTTTAGAAAAATTTTATGGTCACTCTTCATTTTATAATGTTCAAAACTCTAAAGATCTAATTGGACATCTAATAATTGGTTTAGCGCCACATACTTCTGTTGGAATAGTTGGACGAATAATTGGATTTACAGAAACACATGTTTGTTTTGCAACACCTAATTGGCATTCTGCAAAAAGACGAGATGCTGATGGTGATGCTGATTCAATCATGCTTTTAATGGATAGTCTTCTCAATTTCTCAAGACAATTCCTTTCCGATAGAATAGGTGGATTAATGGATGCACCATTACTTATACAACCACTTGTTTTACCACATGAATCTCAACCACAAGCTCATAACCTTGAAGTTACAAAATACCTCTCATTAGAATTCTTTGAATCTACACTCACTAAGATTAAAGCATCAAATGTTTTATCTGTTGAAATTATCAAAACACGACTTGAAACTGAAAGACAATTCTATGACTACTTTTTCACACATCCAACTTCATCTTTGACCGCTTCAAAATCACGTAGTGCATATTCAACGCTTGGTTCTATGCTTGATAAATTTGATATGCAAGTAAAAAATGCTGAATTAATTAATGCAGTAAACACTTCCGAGATTGTTTCAAATGTTATCTCAACTCATCTTGTTCCAGACATTATGGGAAATCTCAGAGCATATGCAAGACAGAACTTCAGGTGTACTGGTTGTGGAAAATCATTTCGTCGAATACCTCTTATCCAAACTTGTTATTGTGGTCATAAATTAATTCCTACAATTACAAGAGGCTCTGTTGAAAAATATCTTAAACTTGCAAAAAGACTTGTAGAGAAATATAATGTAGGAGAATATCAAAAAGGAAGAATCCATGCTTTGTCAGATGAAATTGAATTAGTATTTGGTAAGAGTAAAGGAGATCAATCACTTCTTACTGATTATGACTAAATTTATCTCAGTTTGACATATTCATAAGCACCTAGCTTATTATCAAAACAAAATTTTACTTTTTGAAAGTCCTTTCTGAAATTTTTTACTTTAGAAAGTATCTTTTTTGGATCCTTTTTATCAATTACAACTTGTTTTATGAAAGATGCAATCTCTTCCATCTCATTCTTTTTCATTCCAAGTCGCGTAATTTCAGAAACCCCTAATCTAATTCCACCTGGATGGAAATAGTTTCTTCCTGCTTTAATATCTCCTGGAATAAGTTGTCTGTTTACTATGATGTTAGCTTTTTCTAAATTAGCTTCTACGTTACCACCATCAGAATAATCTAAAACATTTACTGCAATCTGATGTGATTCTGTAAATCCTCTTCTTTCTCCTAATACTTTGAATCCTATATCATTAAGAGCTTCTGCAAGCACCTTTGCATTTTTTATAACCTCAACTGCATATTTTTTTCCAAATTCTAAAACTTCTGTAAATGCTACAGCTTTTCCAGCCATATGATGAATATGATGACTACTAGTAAGACCAGGAAATGTTGCTTTTTTAATTACTTCTTCGTGTTTTTCAGAACCTAAAACTAAACCTCCTTGAGGTCCAAACAAAGTCTTATGAGTACTCATAGTCATAGTATCAGCTCCCTCTCGTAAAGGATCTTGAAATTTGCCACCTGCAATTAATCCAGCAACATGAGCTGCATCATAATTAATATGTATATCATAACTTTTTAGAAAATCTGATAATTCTTTGACTGGATGTGGAAACAAAAACAATGAACCACCAAACATTGCCATCTTTGGAACTCGATTCTCTTTTTTAAGATCTTTTATCTTTTGTTTTGTTTTGTCAATATCAATTGTCATTTCTTCTGCATCAAATGGATAGAATTCGATTTCTAATCCGTGAACTAAACCTGCAGTTCCCGAATGTTCTTTTTTACCATGAGAAATATGTCCACCAGCAGGTATTGATGGTGCTAACATTACATCACCTGGATTAGTAAAAGCAGAATATACTGCCAAATTCGCAACTACTCCTGAAATTGGTCTCACGTCAGCAAATTGTGCTTTGAATAATTTTTTGGCTAGTTTCATACATTCAAATTCAACATCATCAATGTATAGACAACCAGCATAAACCCGTTCTCCAGGCCATCCTTCAGCATATCTATTACCAAAATCAGAAATTATTGCCTCTCTAACAGCTGGACTTGGAATATTTTCACTTGCAATTAATGGAATTGAATTTTCAAACCATTTATGATGTTCCTTCAATTTTGTAAAAATTTTATCATAAGATTTTTTATTTGCTGATTTGACCATGTTTTGCAACTTAATTTTCCCAATTTAAAAACACCGATGTTATACTGATTTCATATCATCTGATCTGGAAGGTATAAAAGGGGAATTAGAGGTTTTCCCATCTATGGGTATGCAAGCTACATCCAAAGGAACTATGCCAGTTGTATTACTAAAAGAAGGCGGTTCAGAAACTAAGGGTAGAGATGCTCAAAAGAATAATATTGCTGCAGCCAAAATTATTGCTGAAATCGTTCATACTAGTCTAGGTCCACGAGGCATGGATAAAATGCTAGTTGACTCATTAGGTGATGTTACTATAACTAATGATGGTGCAACCATCTTAAAAGAAATCGATGTTCAACATCCAGCTGCAAAAATGCTGGTTGAAATTTCCAAAACTACTGATAATGAAGTAGGAGATGGTACAACCTCTGCAGTTATCTTAGCAGGTGCCTTGCTTTCACAAGCTGAATCATTAATAGATCAAGATGTACATCCAACAATCATAGTTGATGGTTATAGAAAAGCTGCACGAAAAGCAAAGGAATACCTTGAAAACATCGCAGATAAAATTTCACCAAATGACAAAACTATTCTAAATAAAATTGCAAAAACTTCAATGCAAACTAAACTTGTAAGAAAAGACTCAGATCTACTTGCCGATATTATTGTAAAATCAGTATTGGCTGTTGCTGAAAAGAATGGTGAAAAATATGATGTTGACATTGATGATATTAAAGTAGAAAAGAAAGCAGGAGGATCAATTAAAGATTCAATGATTATTCAAGGTATTGTTCTTGACAAAGAAATTGTTCATGGAGGAATGCCAAGAAGAATCAATGATGCTAAAATTGCATTAATTAACACCGCATTAGAAATTAGTAAGACTGAAACTGATGCAAAAATTAACATTTCAAACCCTCAACAACTAAAATCATTTCTAGATGAAGAAAATAGAATGTTGAAAACAATGGTTGACAAAGTAATTGGTTCTGGTGCAAATGTAGTTTTATGTCAAAAAGGACTTGATGACATGGCTCAACACTATCTTGCAAAAGCAGGAATCATTGCTGTTAGAAGAATTAAGGAAAGCGATCTTACAAAATTAGCAAAAGCAACAGGCGCAAGAATAGTTACAAATCTTGATGATCTTTTTGAAAAGGATCTAGGAAGTGCTGAACTTGTTGAAGAAAGAAAAATTGAAGAGGATAAATGGGTGTTCATTGAAGGATGTAAACATCCAAAATCTGTTACATTACTTTTACGCGGAGGTTCACAAAGAGTAGTAGATGAGGTTGAACGTTCTGTTCATGATGCATTAATGGTAGTAAAAGATGTAATTTTAAAGCCTGAAATTGTTGCAGGTGGAGGTGCTCCTGAAACATTCGCTGCAACAAAAATTAGAAACTGGGCTAAATCTTTAGAAGGAAGAGAACAATTAGCTGCAGAAAAATTTGCCGATGCATTAGAAGAAATTCCATTAACGTTAGCTGAAAATGCTGGAATGGATCCAATTGATACACTAACACTTCTTCGTTCTAAACAACAGAAAGGAGAAAAATGGACTGGAATTGACGTAATGAAAGCAAAGATTGGTAATATGAAATCTAGTGACATTATTGAACCACTTGCAGTTAAACTTCAAATTGTTTCTGCAGCAGCAGAAGCTGCATGTATGATTCTTAGAATAGATGATGTAATTGCTACACAGAAATCTAGTGGAGGACCACCTGGTGGTGGAGAAGGAATGCCTGGAATGGGTGGAATGCCTGGAATGGGTGGAATGCCTGGAATGGGTGGAATGCCTGACATGGGCGGAATGATGTAAATTATTTTAAAAATTTTTCAAAAGTTTATTTGATTACTGTTTTTACGAACAACATTGAGTAAAACAACATTAAAAATGCTTACTGGATTCAAATATGTTTACTTAATAGTGTTTTTTGCATTACTTGCTGGCTTCTTTCATCCAATTATTACAAATACAAGATTCGATAGTGTGATTAGTGGCGTTTTCATATTGTTTATAGGTCTTGCAGGTGGAATTTTATTGTACAAATCTACAACAACTGAGAATAAAACAATGATGTTTCTAGGCGGAGGATTTGGTCTAATAACTATTTCATTATACTATGTCTTTCAGTTTACTGGAAGAATCTAGACATCAAAGTATAGATAAAATTCATGTGGATGTGGTCTAATAGCTATTTCACGTTGATCTCTTCTTTCTAATTCTATAATCTTGTCAATTACATCATTAGTGTAAATTGGGCTAAGGAATTTTCTGTCACATTCAAGTTCATCTAATGCCTCCCCTAGGCTTTTTGGAAGAACTCCAATTCCTCTTTTAGCTCTGTCTGATTTAGTCATCTTGAAAATATCATCACGAATTTGTTCTCCAGGATCTATCTTCTTTTTAATTCCATCCATTCCTGCTGCTGTTACTGCAGCAAATACAAGATATGGATTTGAAGAAGGATCAGGCGCTCTAAATTCTAGTCTTTTAAGATTTGAATATTGCTTTCCTTTAAGATGTTTTGGAACTCTCACAATAGCAGAACGATTTCCTGAACTCCATGCAATGTATGCCGGCGCTTCATATCCTGGAACTAGTCTATGATATGAATTGGTAGTAGGATTGCCAAATGCAGATAGTGCCTTTGCATGATTGATTATTCCACCACAAAAATATCTTCCAATTTGACTTAATTCTATCTCGTCATCTGGATCAAAAAATGCATTTTCCTTTCCTTTCCATAAACTAACATTAACATGCATTCCAGAACCTGCATCCATAGCAACTGGTTTTGGCATCATTGTTGCAACTTTTCCATATTTTTGTGCAACATTTTTAATTACATATTTGTACGATTGTGCAGCATCTGCAGCATTTGTCATTTGATCATATCTGATATCTATTTCACATTGTCCTGCAGTTGCAACTTCATGATGATGATTGTCACATAATATTCCAAAATTTTGGTTGAGAATATTCACACATTCATTTCTATATGGTGTAAGTGTATCTGATGGTGTACTTGGATAATATCCTTCTTGCAATCCCATTGGATATCCGTCTCCAGATTGACTCCATGGAGCTTCCTTTGATTCAATTGAATATGATTGTCCTTTATATGGTGTCAAAACATCCCAATGTACCTTATCAAATACAAAAAACTCCACTTCTGGTCCCCATGTACTAAAATCAAAACCCTGAGTTTTGACGAATTCCTCTGCTTTTTGAGAAATTCCTCTTGGGTCTCTTGATAATCTTCCTCTGTTTTCTCCCCAATAGATATCACAAAGAAGCCTAGCAGTTTTATTTTCAGTCATCCAAGGAATTATTGCAAATGTATTTGGATCTGGTTTTAGTAATAGATCTGAGTCATCTATTGTTGTAAAACCCACAATAGATGAACCATCTAATTTTGGTAATCCGTCTCTCATTTGTTCTGGGGTAAAAGTATTTGCTGAAATTGTTGTATGGTGAAAATGACCTGTAAGACCAGTAAATTGTAGATCAATAAATTGAATGCCTTCATGCTGAATTCTAGCGAAAACTTCATCAGGCGAATATGTTACTTGAATCGGTTTACCGTGACTGACTTTATAGGGCAACTTTATTCTTCAATCAAACACAAATACATCCATCATTTAAGGATTAGGTAAGAAATGTCAGAATCAAGTCAAATTGATATTAACTCATTACATCACATAGTTTTACGAGAAACTGAAAGTGATTCAATTTTAGAAATTGATCCAACTTTTTACAGAAATCTATCTGATTTTATTGGAAATTTGAGAAAACAAGAATTTGATGGTACAGAAAATAAAATTAAAGATACTATGATAGAAATGGCAATTGAACTTACATCATTGCTAATCAAAATCAGACTCGAGAAAATTTTAAAATCTTCTGATTTGGAAATTAGTCATCTTTTAGATGAAGAAAAATTCATTTTTGATTCACAAGAGAATGAGCAAGAAAGAATTGAAATGATAATTTCTGCAATCATAAATGGAAAATCAAAATTTCTTGAATCATTAGCTCAAAACCATAAAACAAAAAAAGTGGTTATAAGATTTCTCAATGAGGTAGATGAGATTGTTGGTGCTGACCTTGAAAAATATGGTCCTTTCAGGACTGAAGATATAGCTACAATTCCATATGAAAATGCTCAGGCCTTAATTGCTAAAAATATTGCAACTAAGGTTCATTGGGAAGATTAGGTAAAAATTATGCCTTTTTCTTTGATATTGCATGTCCCATACAGGCGTTGACGTAATTGATTTTTTATTTTACACAATTTATCCAGTAATTGGGATTTTTGTTGTTGAAATTATAAGCAGATTAGTTAAATCTCCAAAATGGATAAAGCTATGGATTCAAGCAGTTGTATCTATTGGTTTTGGAGTTTATTATTGGTTTATTTTACCACCACCACAAAATTTCCCATTAACTGCGATGGTAATGTTTGCACTTGCAATAGCTCTCATTTATCAAGGGAGACGCGCAAAAATTTCTCCTGATAAAAGTCCTTACTGATTTTTAAAATCTGCCAAAAATACGTTTGAAAATATTTGGTTTGTCTCGTCCACCATCTCGTATGACTTTTTTTTCACCAAATCTTTTTGCTCTAATTTGATTGAGTTTTACACATCTATGCTCTTCAGGAAGTCTGTGTTCTGCACAAAATGGATCTTTACAATAATTACATTGAAATGGCAAATCTGTCAAGTTACCACAATATGCGCAATTTTCTGCTTGCATGATTTTATTTATTATTTTTCTTTTAATAAAGGTGCCATATTTCTTTTGAAATTTCGTAATGTCTAAACATTTTTACAATGTAAAGGACAAAATCCTTGTGTTATCTAATATGATTAAAGGTAAAGTTGCAATAATAACTGGTGCCAGTAGTGGGATTGGATTTGCTACTGCTTTGACCCTGGCAAAAGCAGGTGCTAAGGTTGCAATAGGAGCTAGAAGAGTTGATAGATTAGAGGATCTTGCAAAAAAAATCTCTACTAATGGAGGAGAAGTTTTTTATCAAAAATTAGATGTAACGCAAAGATCTGAATGTGAGAATTTCGCTAAAGCAGTTTTAGATAAATGGGGTTCTATTGATATTCTTGTAAATAATGCGGGTTTGATGCCTTTGAGTTTCTTCAAAAGTCTCAAAATAAATGAATGGGATAGAATGATTGATGTAAATATCAAGGGCGTATTGTATTCTACAGCTGCGGTAATCTCACATATGAAAGAGAAAAAATCAGGCCATATTGTAAATCTTTCATCAGTAGCTGGAAGAATTGTTTTTCCTGCAGGTAGTGTTTATTGTGCAACAAAACATGCTGTTGCAGCATTTACTGAGGGATTAAGGCAAGAATTTAGTGTACGTTCCAACATTAGAGTAACTAGTATTGAACCTGGAGTTGTTGCAACAGAACTTAATGATACAATTACTGATGAATCCTTACAAGGATTTATAGAAAATACAAAAAAGATGGAAGCATTACAAGCAGAAGATATTGCAAATGCAATTTTATATGCTGTTGAGTCACCACCACATGTTAATGTAAATGAGATTTTGATAAGACCTACAACACAAGAACGTTAAATTGTCAAGTATTCCACATGTTGTTATATTAGGTGGGGGTTTTGGTGGACTTTCATCAGCCCATGAACTAAGAAATTCACTTTCTTCATCACAAGTAAAAATCACAATAATCGATAAAAAAGACTGGTTCATGGTAGGATTTGCAAAATTATGGATAATGAATGGAACTAGGACTTTTGAAAATTCTATTGGTTCACTTAATGAATTACCAAAAAAAGAAATTAATTTCATTAAAGATGAAATTTTAGCAATTGATCTTCAAAATAAAAATGTAAAAACTATATCTCAAAATATTTCTTATGATTTTCTAATTATTTCAATGGGATCTATATTGGCCCCTGAAAGAATTCCTGGATTAAAAAATAACGGATTAAATCTGTATGATCATAATCAACTTCTAGAAATTCATGATAAATTAATGAGTATAAAATCTGGAAAAATTGCTATATGTATAATGGGAATGCCTTACAAATGTCCTCCCGCACCATTTGAGGCTAGTCTATTAGTAGATTCCATGCTTAAAGAACGTGGAATACGAAATTCCATTCAAATTGATTTTTACAGTCCAGCTCCTATTACTTTACCAGCAGCTGGTCCTGAAGTAAGTAAACAAATTCTTGAACTAGTAAATTCTGAGAAAATTATTTTTCATAATTCTTGCAAAATAAAATCTGTAGAATCTAACAAACTTATTTTTGAAAACAGTAAAGCTAACTTTGATTTGCTTTTATTTATTCCTCCACACATTGCTCCCAAAGTTATTTATGATTCTAGTTTAGCTAAAGAACCTGGATTTATTCCAATTGACAGAGATTGTAAAACATCTTTTGAAAATGTATTTGCAATAGGTGATGTTACTAGTATGTCTGTTACAGAAACCATGACAGTTCCAAAAGCAGGAGTTTTTGCAGAAGGAGAGGGAATAACAGTTGCCAAAAATATAATTTCAAAAATTCAATCTAAAGAAGAACTAACCTTATTTGATGGAAAAGGTGGATGTTTTATAGAATCGGGTAAAGAAACAGCATCAATTCTTGAAGTTGATATGTTTTCACAATCTAAACCTTCAACAAATCTCTCAGAATCTACTTCTGATAATCTTTCTAAAAAAATTGAATTTGAAAAAGAACGAATGACAAAGTGGTTATGACTCATCTGATCTGTTTTTATCTTTTGAAAGATGTTCTAAGATAGCTCTTACCTCTATACTCAATTCATGAGTATCTTTTGATAGACTCAGTTTTTCTGGAATACTATTTTTAAAATCAGCATCTTCCAACTCAATACTTCTTTTTTGAATACAATCAAGATGATCCTTGTCAGTAGCGGAAATTTTGTGACAAATATTACAAAGTTTCAATAATTATGTTAAACAATACGACGATTTAATAATTTCATTTTATGCCTCTGAAACAAGGGATCGTAGTCTAGCTTGGTATGATACTAGTCTGGGGGACTAGTGGTCGCAGGTTCAAATCCTGCCGGTCCCATCACACTCTTAAAATTTTCAACAATTTTTCAAAACTTTCCCTAGATTTTTCTTCCTTATATTGTCTCAAAATACTAATAAGTTGTTCTTTAGATGGATTTTTGTAAATTTTTTGGGCTTTTTTTGCAAATCCCGAACCAATGAAGAATGCTTGAGTGATTGATGTAACGTTAGATGGTCTTCTATTAATGCTAGAACTTTCAAAATCAATTATGGTTGATTTTATTTTTCCAACTATAACATGTTTAGAAATATTGCTTAATTCTCCATGATCAAAACCAATTTGATCTAATCTATAGCAATCTTCTAAAATTTTTCTAATTGTAGATTTTAATTTTTTTGCACTACCTGTACCTTTTAAGGAATCTATCCATTCATTAATTTTAATCCCTTCAAGATATTCCATTACTAAAAAATTTTTACTGACATCAATCATTTTTGGTCCAACATTTACTGAATTTACAAGTTTTAGTAAAACTGCCTCACTCCTCATTTCTTTTCTTTGAGAATCTGTTCTTCGAATTTTTAATGCAACTTCTTTGGTTCCTTTTTTTGCAAGAACAACGACTCCAACATACCCCTTTCCCAAAACTGCTGTTTTTCCAAGAGTTGTAGAACCTACTAATGCAATTGATTTTATTTTTAATTTTTCTAGTTCTACAATTCTTGATTTTATTTGTCTAGAAGTGGCTTTTGGGTATCCAAGAATTTTTGAGTATGGTTCATCAACAAACCTCTTAATTGAAATAAAGAAGTGTGCCATCTGTTGAAATCAGTTCACTTGCAGTCTCTTTAATTGATTTGCTTAAATTTTTATTTCCTACTGATATCTTAAAACCTTTTTTAAAATCTGCTTGAAGACCTTTTGGTATCCCTATATGGAGATTCTTTTTCAAAAATTCTGTCATAAAATTTACTGCCTCGATATGTTTTCTTTTTTCTAATGAGATTATCTTTTTATTATTTCCAATCCACAAAAGTTCCGAATTTTGAAGATTTTTAGAAATAAAACTTTTAGAGCTATCTTCTCTAAAAAATTCTGGTCCGTTTTTTGAATATATTCGACTGATTTTTGTAGATTCTAAGAAGAAAAATAAATAGATTTCATTTTGGTGATCTATATGAGGTTTGCTTCGTAAAACTCTAAATCCTCCTAATTCTAATTGTATTGACAATGATGATGTGACTCTTTTAATTTGCCCCCATATTATATCTGGACTTCTAGTTTGATAACTAAATTTAATCACTAGTAAATTATTCCAATATTTTTTTGATATTCGTGATTTTTTACTTTTGAAGAAATCTATTTTTGTTTTTTCTTTGAATGCTCTGCAAACAAGAACAAATTTTCCAATATTTTCATCAGAAATAGCTGCAGCCAAATTTCTATTGTTATCAATGGGATCTATGATTACGATAGATGTTTCAAATTTTTTCAATGTTTTTCCAATAACTTGATTTTCTTTAATTGCTGATATTGATTTAATAACATTTTCAAAACTCCCAAAATATAAAATTAAAACTTCTGAAACATATCCACTGAATCCTTGTTTTGCAATCTCTGCACCATAAATTCCATTTAACTTAAGAAATGTTTTAAGAATTCTAACATCATTTTTCATTTTAGATGTTAATGATTTATTCATAAATTTTGTATGAAATGTTGATCTATCTGCAGCACTTTTCCACTTTCCAATTTTTACATCATAAAATGGTACTACATTGATCTTAGTGTTCTTAATTCTAGCTTCAACATATGGATGTTGTGAATATCTAACATAAGGAGAATATTTTTTTAAGGAATCAAAACCAATTTTCTTAGAAATTTTTCCAAACTTTTCTTCTGATGTATTTTTCTTAAATCTAATGAAAATATCAATGTCCGCATCTTTTGATAACCATGTACCTTTTGCAAATGAACCTCCAAATTCTAATCCTATTACTTCTGGAAATTTTATGATTTCTTTTTGAATTAAATTAAATGCCAATTCTGCAATTCCTTTTTTCGTTTTTTCAAGCGATTTAGATGGAATTACAGTCTTAGAAATTGCGGAGATTATATTTTTCTTCATTTTGCATTTATTTCCACTAAATCCAAATAAATTGGTCCTTTTGATGTTAATTTACTTTTTTTCAATTTTATGCTGACTATCTCTTGTATGCCAAAATCTACCATTTTTCGATTTTTTAGTTCGTTTGTTATATTACCGATTTTCTTTTTAATCCTAAATACTGTAATATGAGGCTTGAAAGCTTTATTCGAAGAAAATCCCAATGGTTTTAATACTTTTTCCACCTTCTTTGATAATTCAATTAACATATTTCCTCCATTTTCATCTGTACCAATCCAAATTATTCTTGGGAATTCAGGTCTTGGAAATACACCTACACCTTTTAGATTTACACTAAAACTTGTAAATTCAATTAAATTAAGAGCTTTGATTATTTTTTTGGATACTTCTTCTGTAATTTCTCCTAAAAATTGTAATGTAAAATGAAAATTATTTGATTCTACAGGCTTTGCATCGATTTTAATGCTATCTTGAAATTTCTTTACAGAATTGATAATTTCATTATTTGTTATTTCAATTGCTACAAAAGTTCGCATTACACCATTCTTCAACGTATCTTTATAATAATTTCCGGTAACTTCATAGACAGGAATTATTTTTGATATATTATGACCAAACTGATAGTATGTTTAACAGGCATGCCAGGCGCTGGTAAATCTACTATTGCAGAAGGATTGAAAGTAAAAGGATATACTGTAATTAATATGGGTAATACTATCCGAGAAGAGGCAAAAAACAGAAATCTTGAACCAACACGAGATAATCTTGGAAATTTAATGCTTGAGCTCAGAGAAAAAAATGGCCCGGGCGCTGTTGCAGAATTAGTTAAATTGCAAATAGATTCCTCAACTGCAGATGTTATTCTAATAGATGGAGTAAGATCAAATGATGAGATTAAGGTACTTCGTAAATTTGGTGATGTAAAATTACTAGCAATTCATGCATCAACAGATGCCAGATTTAATTTTCTACAAAAAAGAGGAAGATTAGATGATCCACAAACAAAAGAACATTTTGAAGAAAGAGATAATCGTGAATTAAATGTGGGTATTAACAATTCAATTGCATTATCTGATTATATAATATCCAATATTGGTTTAACAAAAGATCAATTAATTGAAACTGCTTTCAAAATTATTCAAAGTTGGATTAAATGAATATTCCTAATATTAATTGCAAAATTGAAATGTTTTCATCAGTAAATCCTTCAGAAGATCCTGATAAAATCAAAATGGCAATTTCTAATATTTTACCATATTCTACAATTAAAACTGAAAATTATTCAATTAATGCTATTTCTAAAGAATTACGATCTTTTGAAAAAATTTATGAAACAATTCATAATAATCGCTTTCAAAAAGTCTTTAGTCGTAATTTAGAAAAAAATTTAGAAAATAATACAACATGGTTTTATCTCAACAAACAAACTGCATTTGTTGGAAAAATAGTGATTTGTGAAGAAGCAGAGGAATCTCCATTGGGTCCTATCAAGACAATTCTTACTTCATCAAATATTGATGGAATAATTGATTGGATAGTTTATGGTAATTAAAAAAAATCTAGCTAAAGTAAATTTGTTCTTTTTTGACTTTTTCTAGTATTAATTTATAATCTATCTATCTTCTTACAGCCATAATTTAATTTCTTTTGAAAATTGATACAAATTCAGGTAAAGCAAATGTACTTGTACTTCTTATGGTGAGATCCATTTCTGTTGACATTTCTGTTTTTTCTGGATTAATTTCTATCAATACTGCGTCATTTTGTTTTGCATAAATTGGAAGTATATTTGCAGGTGATACAACTAATGATGTACCAACAATTATCATTAGATCACATTCACTAGCAGAAAACATGGCTTTTTTCCATACATCTTGAAGTAAAGATTCTCCAAACCATACTACATCAGGACGAAGTATATTTCCACAACTACACAATGGTGGTATTTCAATAAATTCTGTGAGGACTTCATCTCTAAATCCACAAGATGAACATTTGATCTTAATGATACTCCCATGTAATTCTAGCACTTGTGTACTGCCTGCTTTCTGATGTAATCCATCAATATTTTGTGTTAAAACCACAACGTCAACATATTTTTCTAGTTCGGCAATTGCTTTATGACCTTGGTTAGGTTGCGCTGCAAAAATATTCTTTCTTCGTTCATTATACCATTCCCAAACTAATCTTGGATTTGTATAAAAAGCGTCTACTGTAGCTAATTTCATTGCATCATAATTTCTCCATAACCCATCTTTTCCTCTAAATGTGGGTATCCCACTTTCTTGTGAAATTCCAGCACCTGTTACAAATATGATTTTTTTAGCATCTCTAATTTGATCATTAATTATTTCAAACATATTTCATTTAATTTCAATTTCTAAAAGATCTCTTGCAGTTATGACTGAATCATGAATTTCTAATGCTTCTTTCAAATGTTCAACCTCATCTTTATATCTAGCAGAAAAATGTGTTAGTACTAAATTTTTTACTTTTGCATTCTTTCCCAAAATTGCTGCTTGCTTTGCAGTAGAATGACATGTATCTTGTGCTTTTTGTTTTTCCTTATCTAAAAATGTTGAATCAAACACAAGATAATCACAATTCTCAAAAAATTTCTCTAATTGATTTGTGGGCATTGTATCACCTGATATTCCTATTTTTTTACCTTGCCGTTTTTCTCCTAACACTTGTTCTGGAGTAATTATTTTATCGTTAATAGTTATTTCATTTCCCTTTTGTAATTTATTCCATAATTCACTTTCAGGTATCTCTAATTCCCTTGCTTTTTTAATATTAAATCTTCCAGGCTTATCTTTTTCTTCAAACAAATAAGAAAATGCTGTTACTGAATGATTTGCTTTAGATGCATAAATTAAGTATTTTTCATTTTCAAACACTTTTCCTTCTTTGATTATATTGATTAAAACAGAAAATGATAATCCAAAATTTAGTACCTTGATATTAGCTGCAATAAATTCTTCAATTCCAATTGGTCCAAAAATTTCTAATGTTTCAGTTCGATGTTGCATAGACATCGTTTGAAGTAATCCAAGAATTCCTATACAATGATCTCCATGTAAATGTGTAACAAACAACTTCATTTTTTTATTCCATCCTAATCCTGATTTCATATATGAAATTTGAGCAGCTTCTCCTGCATCAAACATTAAAATCTCTCCATCTCTTTCTAAACATATACAAGATAATCCTCTATTCTCAGTAGGTTGTGCAGCTGATGTTCCTAGAAATACAAGTTTCATTTAATTAAGATTGTTCTTGTCAAGCTTTTATGTCTATAAATATTATATTTTTTTAATCCGCTTAATTTCAACTTATTGTCTAATTCTTTTTTATACATGATTGCAATTTTTTTTCTTTTAGGCATGATTGAAAAAAATTTATTTAAAATTTCTTGGGGTTTTTCTGATGTTTTTGAAGATGTCCCATAAGGTAAATCAGTTACAATACCATCAAATTTTTCAGATATTTTTGCTAATTCCTGAAAATCAGATTGGATAACTTGTGATTTGTATCCATTCGCCTTTAGATTTTCTTTAGACATTTTACACATTTTTTCATCAAAATCTAACCCAATTGCGTGTATTTCCATAGATTCTGCTTCCAAAAGAGTGGTACCTGTACCACAAAACGGATCACAAACAGTTTCACCTTTCTTTAATCCTAGCAAATTAATCATCACTCTTGTTAGTTTCCAATCTAATTCATGTGGATATTTTTTCACCTTTATTGGTCTTTTTATTTTCTTAACTCGTTTTGAAAACCCAAAAAAGTTTTCTTCATTAGTAAAAATAAGATAAACCGTAATGTCAGGATCATCTAATTTTACTTTTGCATGAGAAAATTTTGATATCATATCTCCCATAGAATTTTCTAATTCTACTACATTAAATTGATTTGAGGATAAATTAATTATTCTACAAACAAACGTCTTTGCATTTTTGAGTACTTCAAAATTATCTTCATCTAAGAACAAACCTGACATCTTTCGTAATATCTGACCTGAGATCTTAACAAAAGTAGATCGTTTTGTAATTTCTTTCCAATTAGTCTTTGATTGAACAATAACTAAATTTGCTATTATCTTTATTTTTGAAAACCTATCATACATTTTTGCTATAGCAATAATTTCATCTGTTGCAAGTTCTAGATAGTCTTTAGATAAAACAAAAAAACTTTCTGGCATTATATTATTGCCCTTGCAATTGTATTAGAGATATCAACTAACGATGTTTTACCTGGAATTGTGTTTGTACTAATAATACTTGTCACTCCTGATTTTTTTATCTTCTTTTCTGCATTATTCATTAAAAGTGCATGTGTACATGCAACATACACTTTTTTACATTTTTGTTTTTTAAGAAACTGTGTAGCTTTGATTATACTCCCTCCTGTACTTATCATATCATCAACTAAAATAAGATCTCTTCCTGTAACTTCTATGTTTTTTGTTTTAATCTCTATCTTACCTGTTTTTCTATCTCGTTTTTTCTCTAAAGCAATATAATCTGAATTAAATTGTATTGCAAATTCTTTTGCTCTTTCTTTTCCACCTTGATCCGGTGATATTACAAGAGGATTTTTTAGGCTTAATTTTTTAAAATATTTGGCAAGATCTGGTATTGCAGACACATTTTTTGTTTTTATGGTGAAATGTTTGAAACCAATAATACTGTGAATATCTACAGCAATTATTTTTGATGCACCTACACCTTTGAATAATTTACCTAAAACTTTCATTGTAATTATTTCCCCTGGTAAAAACTCTCTATCTTGTCTTGCATATCCCATATATGGAATTACTGCGATCACTTCTGAAGAAACTTCTTTTACTTTTGAAATCAATGATAATATTTGAACTAGATTAGTATCTACAGGCGGATTCATTGATTGTACTACGATTGATTTTTTCTTTGATAACCTTCCACTCAAAGTAATCTTACTTTCTCCATCAGGAAAAACTCTGATCTCTGATTTTATAAAATTCGCTTCTAATTTCTTTGATAATCTTTTTGCTAATTTCTCTGATGATTTTCCTGCAATAATAGATAGTTTACTCATCAAAAAAGCGTGATTTGAAGGGATTCTTAAGTTTTGAGAAGATCAATCCTCTCCACTTCCACGACCAATATCTCCAATTCCATACTTATCTATGATTTTGTCTCTTTCGTCACTGAGCTTATTAATTTCACTTATCTCTTGTTTTTCATCTCCTTGATATATAGTTCTAATTGGCCATGGAATTCTAATATCATATTTCTTAAATTCTTCGTACATAATTAGCCTCATCTCAGTTTTAGCTTTGAACTGTGCTCCATAATCCCTTACATAAAGCCACAATGAAAAATCTAAGGATGAATCATTAAATTTGTTAAATCTAACAACAGGTTGGCTAATATCAACATGAATATCTTTATCACATCCACAACTTGGTTTATTATCTTCTAAATACGGACATCGTAATTGTACAACTAGATGTCTTCCTTTATTATCTACAGTTTCTTTCATGGCACGTTTTCCAACCTTTACAAGAATTGCTGCAACTTGTTTAGGATCATTAAGATATGAAACACCTACATCCACAACTGCAGGAACCATCTTAATTTCTTTAGAGTAATTAATGATCTGAGCATTTACTAGTTGTCTTGTAGGGATTATCGCAAATGATTCATTTAGTGCATCTCTAACATATGTTACTCTTGGTGTAATTTTATGTACATAGCCATTATATCCAGTATCAAGCTTGATACGTTCACCTTCAGAAAATATCTTGTCTTTTCGAATCAAAATATATGCAAAATAATTTTGCATTGTCTCTTGTAATGCCAAGCCAATTCCTATAGCTAAACCCCCTGTAGCAGTAGCAAGTACTATCAAATCTACACCCCACCAACTCACTATAGCAATAATCACAGCACCAAAAATTCCTAAAGGTAAAATCTGAGAAATTGTTTTTGGAAGATTTTTTCTTTTTCTAGTTGCATAACCTGGCGGTCTTCCACCTGGTATTATTGGTTCAAATCCTTCTAATCTTTTTTCTTCTCTCCATGTATCTATTGGATAAACTTCTTCTTCTTCTTGCCCTAATCTTAATTTTTTTCCAGATTGATTATCTCCAGAAATACATTTTTCTAAATAATCTGCATATTTCAATCTCTCAGATTTTTTCCACTCTTCAAATGGATTTTTTACTAATTGCTCATAACTTCCAATTGGTAATCCTTTAGTGGTTCTAAATTCTTCAAGGAATTTTCTCCCATCTTCTGTTTTGAGATTTTTTTCAAAGTCTTCATCAGAAATATCTTCTGGTGTTTTTTTTGGTGGAACCCATTTGAAAAATTTATGAAATAAATCACCATTATCATCAAGAAAACCTCTCATATCTTTCCACTCTTCAAAATCTTCTCGTTCCAGAATAGATTTTGATCGTTTCGTAATCATGATAGGGATTAGATGGGCAATTGAATATCCAATTACCAATATGTTAATTGTATTTAGAATCTTTGAAAAAGTTTTAGCAGGAGTTAAATTTTTCTCATTTTTTCCTATTATTATCTCCCCATCTAGATTTGTTATAACTGCATCCTCAGAATTTGATAATATTTTATCATTAAACAGATCAAAAGATTGTATGTATACATTCATGCTAGTTATCAAAATAATTGCAAAAAAAGGTAAAACTCCAACCCGAACAAACCTTGAAAGATGAGGTCTTGCATAGCTGAATTTTTGAGTCCTTACCCAGTTTGAAAAAAAACGATATACTAAGACAATTCCTACAATTCCAAGAATTAATACTGTAAAGGCAATCTGTAACGCTTCAGATGAAGCAATTAATTGAAAAACATTCTGAAATACATCTGTTTGTCCTGCAACTGCTCCAATAATTTCATCTTCAGCCATTTATGTTATATGCCGTGTTTTCCAGAATACAAATGTTAACCTCTATTACTAATGAAAATTTTTATAAATTTAAAATTTTTTGTGCCTGAATAATTCTGTAACATTTAACAATGGTAAATGTATTATTAGGTGAGTGACCTATCAAACCACAATTTGGAGTGATTCACCATCTTTAAAATCATACACTCTATCTAATTTTCGGACTATTCCACAAATTCAGAATCTCGGTGATAAAACTCAATTTGAGATGGAAGTTGTGGGAAACGTTTTACCATTTAAAGCAAATAACTATGTTATTGAGCAACTAATTGATTGGAATAATATCCCTAATGATCCTATATTTGTTCTAACTTTTCCTCAAAAAGGGATGCTAAAACCCGAGCATTATAAAAAAATGGAAAGTGCTTTAAAAAATAATTTAGATAAAAAAGAAATTACATCTATCGCAAATGAGATTCGTTTACAGCTAAACCCACATCCTGCAGGTCAAATGGAGCTCAATGTTCCAACTCTAAAAGATGGAACCAAATTATATGGAATGCAGCATAAATACAAGGAAACTTGCCTCTTTTTTCCTAGTCAGAGTCAGACATGTCATGCATATTGCAGCTTTTGTTTTAGATGGCCTCAATTTGTTGGAATGGATGAAATGAAATTTGCAATGCAAGAGGGAGAACAACTTGTTCAATATGTTAGAGAACATCCAGAGATTTCTGATGTACTCTTTACTGGTGGTGATCCAATGATTATGAAAGCAAAAATTTTCTCAAAATATGTTGATACATTAATTGATGCAAAACTTCCAAATCTAAAAACAATTAGAATTGGAACAAAAGCGCTTGCATATTGGCCTTACAAATTTCTCACAGATTCTGATTCTCAGGAAATGTTAGATGTTTTTAGGAAGATTACTGATAATGGATTACATCTTGCATTTATGGCTCACTTTAATCACTTGAATGAATTATCAACTGATGCTGTAAAACAAGCAATAAAGGCAGTACGGACAACTGGTGCTCAAATTAGAACTCAATCTCCTATTCTAGCACACATTAATGATGATGCAGTGATGTGGGCAAAAATGTGGAGTAAACAGGTTCAATTGGGATGTATTCCATATTACATGTTTGTGGTTAGAGATACAGGTGCTCAACACTACTTTGGCATCCCTCTAGTCAAAGCATATCAAATTTTCAAAAAGGCGTATTCATCAGTAAGTGGTTTAGCTAAAACTGTTCGCGGACCAAGTATGTCTGCAACTCCAGGTAAAGTACACATTATTGGAACTGCAGATCTTAGTGATCAAAAAGTAATTGTTTTAAGATTTTTACAAGGTAGAAATCCTGATTGGATACAAATTCCATTTTTTGCAAAGTATGACGAAAAAGCAATTTGGCTAGATGATTTGAAACCTGCACTTACTGAAAAATTCTTCTTTGATGAGGAAATGAAAAATTTTCGAAAATCTAACCCACTTGATGATTATCCAGAATCTTAGAATTAACCTGACTAACTTGACAAATCTATCTTACAAGATAACATTAGTAAACTAATTTACTAAAAATATCAATTGAACCCAGATCAAGTGTTACAGACTATAGAAAATGAAAAGATATCATTCATTGATTTTTGGTTTGTAGATATTTTCGGTGAACTTCATAATGTTGGAATGCCTAGATATGCAATTGATAAAAATAGTTTTGTAAATGGTCTTGAAAAATTAGATGCAAGTTCAATCGTTGGATTCAAAGCAGTAAATAATTCTGACATGATTTTAATGCCAGATCCAAATTCATTTAAGATTCTTCCAAATGAATATGATCCTGGAAATAGAAAAAACGCAAGAATATTTTGTGATCTGTATGATGGTAGTACAAACAAAGAGTCAAGATATAATCGAGATTCAAGAGGTATAGCACAGAAGGCAGCAGAAAAACTCCAAGAGTTTGGATTAACTCATACTAATTGGGGCCCTGAGATTGAATTTTTTGTTTTTGATGCAATCAGCGTTTATCCATCACCCTATGCTGCAACTCATTCTGGAGGCGGATCTGGATATTCTATTGAATCTAAAGAATCACCTTGGGCAAAAGGAAATGTAAGTACTGCAATAGATCTCAAAGAAGGGTACTATCCATCACAACCAAAAGATACACTCAATTCTTTTAGAAAAGATGTATGTGATGATTTATACAATTATTTTGGGATAAAAATTGAAGCGGAACACCATGAAGTAGCAACTTCTGGTCAGTGTGAGATCAATTTAGTTTATGATGAAATGATTGCTATGGCAGATAATGTAATTGCAGTTAAAAATTTGATCAAGGTAAAAGCTAAAAGAAAAAACAAAGTTGCAACCTTTATGCCAAAACCAATTTTTGGTGACAACGCTTCTGCAATGCATACACATCAAAGTTTATGGAATAAAAATACGAATGTTATGTATGATCGTAATGACGACATAGCACAAATGAGCCAAACCGGAAGATATTATGTTGGCGGGATCTTGAGTCATGCATCAGCTCTTTGTGCAATCTCAAATCCTACAACCAATTCTTACAAACGACTTGTTCCTGGATTTGAAGCACCTGTAAATGTTTGTTGGGGATTAGGTAATAGATCTACTGCGATAAGAATCCCCATGTATAATAGAAATCAAGAAAAAAGTAAAAGAATTGAATATCGAGTACCTGATCCAACTGCAAATATCTATCTTTTAGAAGCTGCATTATTATTGGCAGGTTTAGATGGAATAAAAAATAAAATTGATCCTGGTGATCCTGTTGAAGAAAATGTATACAAACTTTCTTCAGAAAAAAAACGAGAATATAATATTGGTTCTTTGCCAGTTTCTTTGAAGGGTGCACTTGATTCATTATGTAGTGATTCAAATTTCTTAGAAGAAGTTTTCACCAAAGATTTTCTTGATGCATATACGGAATTAAAATATAAAGAATATACCGCATTTGCACAAACTCCTACAGCATGGGAAGTTTCAATGTATGCAGATGCATAATATTACTAATTACCATTATCTTTAGTGGAAATAAGTAGAACATTTTTAAAATAAGATTTGTCTTTTTTAGTATTGAAAATAAAATTTTTAATATTATCATTGTTAATTATACCATTTTTTTCTGGAATCGTATTTGCACATACAGTTGATTCTGTTGGTGAATATAGAGTAGAAATTGGTTGGATGAATGAACCAGTTGTTTCTGGAGAAACCAACGCAATTGAATTCTATGTTAGTCCACTTGAACCTACATTAGCTCTGAAAGATCAAGTATTTAAAAATGGAATTCCAGAATTAAAAAAAACAGTAAAAATTCAACTAATATACAAAGATGAAAGTATTATGCTTCCGTTATCTCCTGATCATAATATACCGGGAAAATATTATGCATTTATCAATCCCACAGTTTCTGGATTTTATCAAGCAAACATTTTGGGAATTATTGAAGATACACCAATCAGTCTATCTATGCATCCTCCAAAAGTTGAAGAACGTTCATACATTGAATTTCCAGAACCAACAGATCTTACATTAAATCAAATTATTGATGGCCATACTGCATTAATTTCAGATATACATAATTTGAAGAAATCAGTAAAAAATCTTGAAGAAAAATCAATCAATATAGGATATGCAAGTATTGGGCTTGCACTTGGTGGTATTAGTATTGCAGTTATTGCACTAATAAGATCTAAAAAGATCTAATTAGAATTTTAAAATATATTATTTTTAAAATTCATTACTGTATCTTGTTATTAATTATAGAATGCTATAATTATTGACGTAATAATCACACTATACTTAATATTAAAACATCGATTACGAATTACACAATTATTGAATTTTCATAAAATTTAGAAATTATTATCCCTATATCTATGAAAAACAACAAGACAATAAAACCTGTTTTGTTCTTCTATGTTTATTGTTTAATATTACTATCGATTTTTTTATTCTTAAAAATTATAAAAAATATTCCTCCTATTCCTATTATTAAAATTCCTACAAGTATGATTTCAATTTCAAATTGGAATCCCATATAGACTGAAATTCCTACTCCAAATAATGGAAGTATGGGTAATTTACCTATATTTATTGGAACTCTAAATTTTCGTTCAATATTAGGCTCTATATAGCGTAAAACAATTACAGCTAGATTTATTGCAGCAAAAGTTATCACAATTGCAAAAACTGCAATGTTTGCAACAATTACAATATCTCCAATTAACGTAAAGGCTATTGAAGCAATCAGAATTACAATAATTGCAATCCATGGTGTTTTTGTTTTCAAATGAATTTTTTCAAGTATTTGAGGATAGACTCTCTCTCTTGCCATTCCATAAAACATTCTGGATCCTGCAACAAGTGTGATCAAAACAGTATTGGTTATTGCAAAAAGAGCAATAAAAGAAAGTATGATATGAGCTTCTGATCCTAAACCTATTTCAGCTACTAGTGCCATCGGTGCTGCTGAAGTGGCAAGTTCTTCCCAATTTACTACACGAACTACTGCCAAAGAAACTAGAATGTATATTGTCCCAGATATCAAAACAGACAAGATTATTGCTCTCGGAATTGTTTTTTTGGGCTTTTTTACCTCCTCAGCTACATTTGCCATATCTTCAAATCCAATAAATGCAAAAAATATCAAAACAAATGCAATAACAACTCCGCTAAAACCAGAAGGACTTTCAAGATAATTTACTGATTCTGGATTACTAAATGTAAAACCAATTATGATAATTAGTATTAATCCAGAAGCTTCAATTAATGTAAAAATAGTGTTTGTCCAAGCTGACTCTCTTATTCCTATAAAATTTACTATAGAAAGAATAACTAACAAACCAATAGCAGAAATTATTATTGGAATATTGGCAAATTCTGCCAAATATCCACCAAATCCTAATGATACTGTTGCAGCAGTAATAATAGATGTAATTGATGTTAACCATCCTATTAGAAATGCAAAAAAATTACTTTTAAAGGCATTTTTAATGAATACATATTCTGCAGCAGATTTTGGAAATATCGATGATAATTCTGCATAACTAAATCCTGCAAATAATGCAACAATTGATCCTAAAACAAATGCAATCCAGACTGAATCTCCGGCAAATCCTACAGCTTCACCCATTAGCACATAAATTCCTGCGCCGAGAATCAATCCAACCCCATACGTTGTAAGTTGGAAAAGTCCTATGTGACGTTTTAATTCAGACATTTTATTGCCAATCCTAAGAAACCAGAAAATTTAATCCGTATCCTACCAAATATGCAACAACTGCTGCAATACCACCAATGATTAATGTGGTTACTCCTGAACTCATCATTGATTTTTTAACTATTTTTCCTTTGATCATCCCTACTAGGAAAAATGCAGCAAGAACAGAAATTGTAGAATATATGAAAGCTTCTGAGTTTTGATCAATTCCAATTATCATAAAAATCATGAATGGTAGCAGTGGAATTAATCCGATCATATTAAAGCCAATAAAAGTACTCACAGAACTATCCATTGAATTCTTTTCGTCTTCAACTAGTCCAAGTTCCTCTTTCATCATTGTATCTATCCAAACTTTTCTTCTTGATGTGATGATTCGTACAACATCATCAAGTAATTCATCTTTGAATCCTTTTTCTCTATAAATTTTTCTAATCTCGTTTCTTTCTTGTTCTGCTAAATTATCTATCTCCCATTCTTCTTGTCTTCTTTTCATTTGAACAAATTCATTTCGAGCTTTTGATGCTTGATAATTTGCAGCAGCCATTGAAAATCCATCAGCAAACAAATTTGCAAATCCTAGAATTAAGATAATTCCTGCAGGTAGTGATGCTCCAACTGTACCGGCAACTATGGCAAATGTTGTTACTGCACCATCTATTGATCCATAAATAAAATCATCAAAATTCCATTTCATACTGATACTAAGACTTTAGATACAGTGGTTTTACTAAAAATACCTAAAACATCATTATCATCATCATGTACAATTAAACCATTAACATTATTTTCTAAAACAGTTTCACATGCAACATATAACTCCTTATCAAATTTTACAATAATTAGTACTTTAGTTACCATATATTTTGTCAATGAATTAATGCTATTTTGACTCATAATTTCAGCAGCCTCCTTAGGAGTAATTTCATTATCTGCAAATTTGATTGGCTTCATAATTTTTGTAATCAATGTATCTTCTAATCTTTGAGTTAAAGTTTCAGAAAATAAAAACAACTCAATATCTTTTTCAGTGATTATTTCTACATACTTACTATTATCTACAATAACTAATATGCAAATTTTTATATTCAATAGCATTTTAATGCACTATGAAATTGATGATTTTTTCAGAACCAAAATGGGTTTATTTAAAAAATTAATTATTGACATTATTTTTTTGTAAGATATTTTATATAAAAAGAGAAGATATAATTTTCAATTTTGATTATATTTTATAATTCCAATCTTGAAAATTAATGATCTATTTTACATTAACACACTGAAATTTTTGTATGGTGAAATTCAATAAAATTTTGGCATCTTTTGATGGTTTTGTAAATTCAATTAGAAGATTAAATAGCGCAATTGAAATTGCAAAACGTAGTAGTGGCGCCTCCAGTTTGTATTTAAAAACAGCACTATCTTTTTGAGCTTTACTTGTTGCAAAACCAATAGTTTTGACAGGTTTTGTCTGTGGATTTTCTTTCATTTTCTGCGTAAATTTTATTCATATAGTCAGAGGTAAATGAAACACGTAAAAACCTGTGATTTCAGAACCCTGATTCTGAAATTGTTAAATTACACAACAAGAAAAATTTGACATGATCATATAGGTGCTAGAGAGACATTTCTTGGGAGCATATCAAATTATGTTATGCACAAAACAAAGATTCTTGTATTGGTTCTAAAACAAACAGGTTTCATTTTTGTATGTTTTTAATTCTAGATATTTTATTAGTATAATAACCTACAAGTAAGGGAAATATAAAAAAATAACTTTGATGATGTAAGTGATGGTAGAAAATAACTATGATATTTTAGGAATAGTAGAAGGTTCTACTGAAAAAGAGATTCGAGATGCATTTAGACGATTAGCCCTTCAATTTCATTCAGATCGAGGTGGAGAGAATGAACAATTTATCAAAATCAAACAAGCATATGATGATCTAAAAATTGGAAAAAAGTATCCTGATACCGACATTGAAAAAATAAAGAATGCAAGAGTGTATTCTGAAGATAATGAATCTGATGTTAGAAAGAAAAACCAGATACTTGGTCAAGAATTATTCAAAGAAATGAAAACAGCTGAAGAATGGGCAGCCGCACTAAACAGAACGAATTCAACTGGAATCAGATTATTTGGATCAAAAACTCTTGGTGAAATAGAATTAGAAAGAAAAGCAACAGGTACTTTATCAATTAAAGGAAATTTTATGGCAGGAAGTCTAACTTATGATGGTCCAATAATTATGCAAGGAAGTATAACAAGCCCATCTTGGACACAGGAATATCAAACAAATATACATTTAACTAAAGGGGATTTCAAATTCATTGATCCTTTAGAAAATAAATACAAAATTGATAATGGTGCTAGAATAACTGTTGATCATGGAAATGTTATCGTAGGAAATGTTTATGGTAGAAAATACAGAGTTGAAGATCTAGATGGAAGAGTAGGAATTTTTCAAATTCAGGAACATAAAACATGTATCTCAGCTCCAAATGGAAAAATTATTGTTGAAAATGTTGTTAATACTGTATTATTAGAGGCTGATTCTATTATTGTTCTAAATGTTGAAGATGATGTAACATTATCTGCACGTGAAATTTTATTTTACGGGAGTAAGCTTACCTATGATTCTACAATTGAATTAAAACAAGGTGGTTCAATACGATTTTTTGAAAATTTTTCAATTCAAGGATTAAGTGGTGATGCAATAATCAAACTTGAAAATGGTAAAAAAATTAGAATGTTTAATCTCAAAACTAAAAGAATTAAAGATTTACCTGATGAATTTATTCCAAATAAAGAAAATTATGCAAAAGATGCCACTATGGTTGGGCATGGATTTACAATTACATATGATATGTTAGATAATTTCTCAAAAAAACCAACTAAAAAACAAAAAACTAGTTGGGCATCAAAGCTTGGCTTTTCAAAAAATTAACTAATTCATATTTTTAGCATTACAAAAAAATTAAATTTATACCGGTAAACATGGATTACCTTCCTCCAAATCTATCTAATTCTGTTCTTCTAACTTCAAATACATTGTAATCATATTTTTGTTTTAATTCAATAACACACAATTCAATAAACTCATACCCCGTCAATTTTTTTGCCATTTTATACATATTCTCACCAATAACAAAGCTATTTCTTGGACAAAGAGAATTAATTTTAAAACATCGATTGACTGTAGGACCAAAAATATCACTAATATTAGAAGTATTGCTCTCTGCCACTTTTACTGAACCATATGTTAAACTAATCTTGTAATCTAATTTAGGTAAGTTTGCTGCTTTAAGCTTTTCTTGTAATTTACCGTGAGATTCAATCATTGACAAACAACATTCTACAACATTTTTCAATACTGCATCATCTGTAATGTCTACATTTGAAAATCTGAACATCAAAGCATCTCCAATATTTTTAACTACTTGACCTTTGTATTCTTGAATAATTTTTGCCATAAAATTAAGAAATATTTCGTATAATTTTGTAATGTCTTGATCAGATAATTTTGAAGTTATTCTAGTAGAATCTGACATATCAACTACTCCAACACAATCATTTTGTTCATGTTGCGAAAACTTTAACATATCACCTTTAAGCTGTTTGATGACTTCTTCTTTTTGTTTGATCTCAATTAATGACTCTTGTAGTTTTTGTGCCATTGAATCAAATGCATTTGATAATTCTTCAATTTCATCTCCAGTTTTAATACTAGTTCTAACATCAAAATTTCCGCTTGAAATTTTATTGGCAGCAATTTTTAATTTTATTAACGGTCTTGAAATTGATTTTGATATTACAAAAGCAACAATACTCATTACTATAGTAATTACTATTCCTGTCTGAAGAATTCTTTCCTGTAGGATGTTTATCGGTTTTTCTACTTCTGATTTGTCGATTTCTACTAATAAAACAATTCCTAAATCAACTGCACAATATGAAGATCCGTAGATTGGAATATTTCTATAATCTTCATAAAATCCTAAATAATTTTCTCTTTCCTTAAAACATTTTTGAACACCTAAAGTATCTACTTTCTGATTAAACACTACATCTTCATAAAATCTAGATTCAGATAACATCAAAAATTTGTCACTTACAATATAAGATTCTCCAGTTTCTCCTAACCCACTTCTATTTAGAAGAACACTATCTATTGCAGCAGTTCGCATTCGTGAAATTATTACTGCAATTGACTCATCACCTTTTTTACTCTCATCTGCATAAACAGGTGAAACAACAACCATTTTTTTACCAGACTCTGTAGGTTCAAATACAACAAACGATTCTTTCAATCCTCTTTGAAAAAATGAATTTTCAAGAAAATCTTCATTTGAATTACCTGCAAGTGAAAAGAAAACTTTTCCATTCTTTCCAATTATTTTAACGTCTTCAAATCCAATGGAAAATCCAATTAGATCTTGAAATGCTTGGATTTGAATTAAAAAGTCTCTACGATTAGTCTCTTTGTTCTCTTGAAATTCATTTTCAGGGATATCATTCATTTCTGAAATTAAAAGTTGAATCATTGGATCACTAGCAATAATATTATTCTGCTCAATTCTTGATTCAAAAAGCAATCTTAGTGTATCTCCTCGCACTGTAGATTCTCCGAATAATTGATCTCCTGCTCTATCTTTTAGAATTTGATCCGCATAATTGAAACTAAGAAATCCCGTTATTGAAAGGGCAATAACTGATACAATCAGTACTAACAAAATGAGTTTTTTACTAATATTAAATGAGATTGACAATTTTTTTCAGTTTTTATTTTATATGAATATCAAGGCTTTTAGTATTTTCACGTTTTTTGTGCCTGATAGTAATTCTATAAACTGGTAATCACTAGCATTTATGAAAATCATATTAAATATTTAATTAATTAATTCTTTTTTTGAAAATATGATATTCTTCATCTTATTCTCAATATTTCTTACTTTAGCTTCAACATCTGTTGTATATGCAGAAGAATATGTGGTTGATATTCCATTTGGAGCCTATAATCCTGAATTGAATACACCTGCTGATACGTGGTATGATCCTCCTCAGATGTCTATTCTTGTTGGTGATACCATTATTTGGTATAATGATGACAAAGAAGGTCACACAGTTACTAGTGGAGAAGGTTCCGGTCGATTTGGATGGATGAGTGATAATTTTGGAACCCCTGACGATTATTTTAACAGTGGCAGATTTATGCCAGGTGAATCATGGTCATACACGTTTGAAGACTCTGGTGTTTTTCCATATTATTGTACTATTCATCCTTGGATGGAAGGTGTAATAGTTGTGGAAAAATTAATTCCAGATTTTCCACATGATGCTACTGGTGCAAAAGTAGAATTTCCACTTTTACAATATACTCCAGATTTAGATATAGAAGTTAATCTGTCATGGGAACCTCCAATTATTAAAACTCATGAAAAAATTCAGTTTGTATATCAATTCTATGATCCTCAAACAAATTCAAATCTTGCAGCAATGAAATATAATTTTATAATATTCCAAAATGGTAAAGAAATTTTTCGAGATGATGGACTGAGTCAGATAGGTGGTGATTATAGAAATTTCATTTTTAGTAATTCTGGTTCAATTATAATAAGAATAGAAGGAATTCACACTACTTCAATGTTTGCTGAAGAAAGTGTAACCGTAAAAGGAGATGTTAAAGATAAAGAACAAAGATCAGTTGATTTTACTTCAGTAGTATATGACAACCCAGAAAAAATTACTCATGAAGCTTATCATATAAAACCAGCTCAGAGACTTACAACCTATTATGAATTAATGATAATTATTATTCTTGTTCCTGCGATATTATTCCTTTTTGCATTTTTTTGGATAATAAAAAAACCAAAACTATCAAACAACAAACCTGGTGCAGTTAAACTCTAAAAATAATAAAAAGAAATTAAAATTGATTGAATTAATCTAATCGATTAATTCAGTCCAACCTTTGACGAAGACTGAGTTCTTGTAGAGTGGAACTGGTTGTCCAACAGTAAAGTCCATTGGTCTCATCCAAAAAATTGCTTTTGTTGGGCATACACCTATGCATGCACCATCAGAAATACATCTTTCTGGATAGAAAACAAATGCTTTACCTCTCTTCCAGCCTTCAACTGGTTTTACTCTAAGGACATCTGGTCCCAATGTGGTACAGATTTCTACACATAGTGCACATCCGATACACATTTGTTCGCTGATGTCTGGAATAATTCCTACTGGCATAACAATATGATTTCTTGATTTCTTCTTAATATAATTTACCTAAAAAAATTGTCTTATAACGGCGTTTCAAATTTTATAACGGCGTTTTAGATTTTGATCGTATAAATAACCTTTCCCAATGTTTTATTTTCATTAGTTAAATTTCATATACTGTTAACCATTTTTCACACCCGACATTAAGTATAGATTATAAAATTTGATACATTGCCGAATCTATCAAAAAATTGGTCAAAACAACCAAAATCTGGTATTACTGAAAAAATTAATGATACAATCAAACCAAAGGGAGCATTAAAACCAAGAGTTCAAGAAGGAATTAGAAAATTACAATTACAAATTAAAAAATTAGATTCAATGCTTACAAGCTTAAAAGAGCGTGATGCTAAACTATTTCAAAGAATTGTAGATGCTACACAAAAACATGATGTTCAAACTAGTAAAGTTCTTGGAAATGAGCTTGCTGAAGTAAGAAAAGTTACAAAAATTTTGAGTAATGCTAGAATCGCGTTAGAACGAATTGAATTAAGATTAACTACATGTAGTGATCTTGGAGATACAGTTGTAGCAATTATACCTACAATGGGTTTGATGAAGAATCTAAAATCATCTCTAGGAAAAATAATGCCTGGAGCAGAACAAGAAATTGGTCAAATGGCAGAAATGCTTGGAGGCTTTATGACTGAAAGTTTCTCTGGAGATTCAGTATTTGGGGTAGATTCAACTACTAATTCAGAATCTGAAAGTATTTTGAAAGAAGCTGCCGCTGTAGCAGAAAACTCAGCAGGACAGATGTTTCCATCAGTTCCTACAAATAGTTATCAAGCAACTAATACCAAATTTCTATAATATCTAAATTTTTTAACCATCAATAGAATCTCTAGATTCTTTGATTTTTTTGACTCTGTTTCCTTCGCTATCAATTATTCTGTCAACCCCTACAAGTTTCTCTTGTAAAATTTTGATAGTTGAACCTACTTCATCAGCTTCAGTTTCTACTTGTAGTCTTTTTTTTGCAAGCTCCTTAATTCCTCTATTCTCTTCATCAATATATTCACTAACTTTTTGTAATTTTTCTCTAAGATTTTTAATATCAACTGATTCTTCTTCAATATCTTTTTCAAGTAGGGTTCTTTTGTCTTTGAGATTCTTTATCATCAAACCAACATAATCTATGGCTTCTTCTAATTTTGCACGTTTTCCCATTAGCTCACTAATACCAATCTCGTTTGATGACTCGACTTTAGAGCTAGAATCAATATTTTCACTTTCTTGTGTTTTTTCTTCCACCATTTCTTCATCACCATCTTTGAATTTATCAAACATTTTATGATTTTTCTTTTAAAAAGGGAATAAAAAGTTATTATGAATCTCAAAGCTGACCTTGTGAATGATTTTTATTCAATTAAAAAATGACAATTAACCTATAATATTGGATTTCTAAAATCTTGGTAGAAAGAATTGATTTTTCTCAATTTATGGTTATATTTCCAATATGACAATCTGATATTTTGACTTTTTCAGATTTTAATCCAGAATTTATAATAAAGGAATTTATCAATAAACTCTCATGATCATTTCAGTAATTTTTGCAAAAAATATTACATTATAACGATCCTTATTTGAGGCTCTGAAACATCCATTACTTTGTCATATTATTATATTTCACCAAATTTTGGGTCAAATTTACTTCTCTAATCTTTAGTATGTGATTATCTGGAAATTTACTACTATTTTCTACCATTTTTGTTATTTTTCCATCCGAGGAGTTATTCTTGTATAATATAATGTTGAACTTCGAGCCTTTCATGAAATATTTTAGTAAGAATAATTGTCTTCCTTTTTTGAAGGTTTTTCCTGCATTTTGAGCAACTTTTCTATTTTCTATTTAATAATCCTCTACAAATGAGTATGTTACAGATAATGCTGAAGCATCAATTCATGAATATAACAATAATTCCAATAAGTTTACTTTTACAATTTTATCGTATCAATAGATTGTATAAATAATAATTTAGTAATGGCAATGAAACGCCTTGTTCCTTATATGGAAAATTTCTTGAAAATTGCATAAAATACCCAAAAATTCAGTCATTTTTGGAAAAATGATGATTATAGATATTTCTACAAAAACTCCTGATTTTCTATCACTTTTTTAGGTATGAATTTTATTTGAATTTTTCATTGTACACTAATTTTTTAAAAAGTTGGCTATTTTTTTACAGAAACAGCTGTTCCGCTTTGTGTTCCGCTTTGAGGTTTCAAAATATTCCTCATTAACTAATTAGTTCTATACTAGAGCATGTCAAAACAACAATACAGGTCCGAAATGGGCATAATGGGTGATATCTTAGACGTTACCGCTGATGGCGGTCGTGGTGGAGTCATTGTATCTGCAATCTCTCGCAAAGCCAACCTATCTCACTACGCAGTACTAGACAAATGTGAGAAACTGGTAGAAGCAGGCTTAGTCGAATCCGTCAAAAATGATAGGAATAGAGTCTTTTTGATTACTGAAAAAGGACTTCAGTTTTTTCAGGAATTTAAGAGATTCCAGGGACTGGTAGAAAGCATGAATCTAAGGTATTGAGCCAATGAACCCAGAAATCGTACAAATCCATAGAAAAGAGATTCTTAGAGAAGATGGAATGCTTTTTGTAAGGACTAATGGTATCCTCGAAATAATGATTAAGACACCACTGCTAGTTGCAAGCTTAATTATCGTTGCACTCACGATGCCCATTCAGACCTCATTCAGTTCTACTCGAACTCTTGATCTTACTCTTTATTCGGATGGTTCTACCCATGTTTCATCTAAGTTAGATGTAGATCCATTAGATCCTGACTTTGAAGTTGATCTATTTGGTTCATCTATTGATAACTTTGTGGCAGTTGGTGAAAATGGATTTTTGTTATCTAGTGAAATAGTTGGTGACAAGGCAACTATTGATACTTTTGGTTCTTTCACTATTACAATTGATTATGATATTCATGACTTAATTTCAAAAGAGGGAAGAGTTTGGACTTTCTCTCTTGACTCTCCAACCGATTATTCATTGTTAATGCCACCAAACTCCATTATTGTAGGAATGACTACCCTTCCGTCAAATATGAAAATAATTAACGAACAAACCAAATTAGACCTAAGTACAGGTTTTTCAGAAATTAACTATATTTTAGATACAACCCCTACTCCAACCCCTACTCCAACCCCTACTCCAACCCCTACTCCAACCCCTACTCCAACCCCAGAACAACAATCTGTGGATATTCCAATATTTGCCTTGATTGGAGTTCCTATTGTAGTATCTGTAGCAGGAGCAATTATTATGATTAAGCGAAAACAAACAAAATCTTTACCAGTAATACAAACTGAAAATACTTTTGAACCTAGAACAAATGTTGTCTCTAATGATATTGAAACTATTTTTAGCCTAAGGCCTGACATGCGTGATGATGATAAAGAAATTGTAAAATTTATTTCTGAAAATGGAGGAGAGATCTTAGAAAGTGATCTAAGAAAAAAATTCCTACAACCGAGAACTACAATGTGGAGAGCAGTAAAACGACTAGAAAGATTAGGAGTAATTGAAACTTCTAAAAAGGATTTGCAAAATCTAATACGATTAAAGAAAAATGTGGAGGAAGAAGAATGAAGACTATCAAAACTTGTGCCTTATTGATTTTAGTTACAAGTATAGTTTTTGGAGGCATGACGAGCAATGTTTTTGCTCAAGATGATCCTGCTATTCTAAAGATTGCAAAACGTGCACAAGAACAAATTCACAATCAAATCTCTGATAATTCTTCAGATAAAATAAAAGAATTATTTGAAGAAGGCACACAAAAAGTAATTGCTCTAGAAAATGCACTTGCAAATGATGATATTAATTCTGCAAAAGAATATTTTCTCTCTGCAATGAAAATTTTTACCGAAATTTCTAGACAATCTTCATCTAATGTTACTCCTCAAGCAGAAACAACTGTTAGAAAGGATGTCAAAGATCCATCAAATGATATTCAAAGATTACAAGTATACGTTGCAAGCCTAAAAACAATTGCTAAAAAATACAATACAATAATTGATTTTTCTGAACTTGATGAATTATTCAGTCAAGCAAGAAAGGAGATAAGTGATCACCAATTTACTCTAGCATTAGAAACACTCTCTAAAATTAAAGAAAAAATTGTGGAACTAAACAAGGAACTTCGTGAGGAAGCATCAAAACAAGAATTTCAACGTGCTAAACAATATGCTAAACAATACTTGGAACAACTTGATAGATTAATTGAAAATGCTAAAAAACAGGGTATTCCTAATGAAATCATAGAACAACTTGAAACAGCCAAAGAAAATTTATCCTTGGCTAATGATAAAAATGAAATTATTGAACAAATTAGAGAAATTATATCTATTAAGGATCAGTTTGAATTAACAAAAAATGATAGACTTGAATCTAGAGTTTTACAACTAGAAAAAACCATATCTAGACTATCTCAAATAGATGGAGTAAATCTAGATGATTTAAAAGATGCTACAAATACTATTCAAATTATTAAGCGTCATTTGTACAATGGAGAATTTGAAGTATCAAATGATCTTCTAAGGGATTTAGCAAAACAATTAGAAGACATTAAAAATTCTCTTTGATAAATTATCATAAACTTCATATACATTTTCTAAACAGAATTTAGCATGGCATCAAAATCGATAATTGTTGGTGTAGGCATACCAATGATAATTGTTGGTGCATTAATGGCTTGGTTATGGGCTCCAATGGAAGGAGATTTTAAGAATCAAGTTGAGCTTATTGGTAGTACTATTGGTATCTTGGGAGTAGCATTTGTCGTTTCTGGATTATTTTATACCAAAGAACCTGTAATGCATTAAAAGTCATTGAATAAATAATGAAAAAAATTACTATTATTACTTGAAAGTCAGGTTATTTGAGATATTTACATCAATTGAAGGTGAAGGGATTCTTTATGGTACAAAGACTCTTTTTGTGAGATTTGCAGGATGTCCTTTTACTTGTTTTTATTGTGATACAAAGGAGTCACTCCCACTTGATTCTGGAACAGAATATACAATTGAAGATGCAAGCAATCTAATTGATTCTAATTTAAGAAATAACACATACAAAGTAAATTTTACTGGAGGTGATCCTCTAATTCAACATGAAGCAGTTGCATTACTTGCAAAACACATTCAAGACAAAAAAATTCACACATATCTTGAATCATCATGCTTTGATATTGATAGATTCAATCACGTTTTACCGTTCATTGATATTGTTAAAATAGAATTCAAAACAAAGGATTCTGATTTTATAGCTTCGCAATACTATGATAAATTAATTAGCCACACAATGAAATGCCTTGATTCATCTATAAAAGCAAAGAAAACAACTTATATCAAAATTGTAGTTAGTTCAAAAACTGATTTAAATGAATTTAAAGAACTAGTAAAGGATATTTTTAAAATTGTATCTAGGGATGACATTGATGGGTTTATTATTCAACCGACATACGGTATATCTGAACCATCATTAGATCTTTTGTTGAATTTATATGATTTAGTATTCCCATATTATATTGATGTTAAGGTTGTTCCTCAACTACACAAATTAATTGGCGCACCATAAAATTAACCCCTTCCTAAAAAACTGATTAGGTTCAAATACTAGAAAAATCGTCTGAAAACATTACATGGATAAGGAACGCGTAAAAAAACTTGTTAGAGAATTAATCATTGAACTAGGTGAGGATCCTACTCGTGAGGGATTGAGAGAAACTCCTGAAAGAATTGCAAATATGTACAAAGAAATCTTCGGAGGCTATGATTCTGATTCCGAGCTTTCTGTACAGTTCTCAGAAGACTCTGATGTGGTAATTGCACGTAATATTCAATTTTATTCAATGTGTGAACATCACATGCTACCCTTCTATGGAAAAATCCATATTGCCTACTCTCCCAATGGCAGAGTTTTTGGTATATCAAAACTTGTTAGACTAGTTGAAAAATATTCAAAGCGACTTCAAATTCAAGAGCGACTAACTAAGAATATCGCCGATGAGTTAAATGCTCAAGGAGTTAATGGTGTTATAGTTTTAGTAGATGCTGAACACCTTTGTATGAAAATGCGTGGTGTTAAAAATGACGCAATGCTATCGTCCTCAGCATTTAGAGGAATATATGAAAATAAAGAAGAAAAAGCAGCCATAATGACACAAATTAGAAAAAATTTGACAGATTCCTATTTTTAACCAATACTCAAAAATTAAATAATCATTATTTTTGTTTATAGATATGGGAGCAAACCCTTACATTCACGTTCCAAAGGAATCTTGGCCGAACTGGACATGGTATGCAATTGAGTGCATAATTGTTATTGCAATATCTATGATTACATCAAGTAAAATAACTGATTCTATTGAAGGACTTACTCCGGAAATTCAAAATTATGTGTTCATGGGAATTGTTGGATTGATCTTCTTAACTTGGTATGTTGGCATTAGGAGCTTTATCCTAAAAAAGAAAATTCTGAGGAATAGTTACTAAAATTATTTCAGATATTTTGTTTTATCTATGATTCCAGCTTTTTTGAATGCACTTATTCTATTATTACAAGATTCACAAACTCCACAGTGATATTTTTTATTAGAATAACAACTCCAAGTTTTGAAAATTGAATCTCCCAAAACCTTTACACCTGATCTTAGTAAATCACTTTTTGACAATCCCTGACGGTATGGTGACCAAATCTCAATACTTTTTCGTAATTTTGAGTTAATACCATCAATCTCTCCTTGATTAAATGCTGATTGCAGTTTTTTTGCAAATACTGGTCTACAATCAGGATAATGACTATCTCCAGTATGTGCACCATATACAACTAATGAAGCATCAAGTGTAAAAGCCCACGCTGATGCTATTGATAAAAAAACCGCATTTCTAATTGGTACTACAATTGAATAATCAAATTTTGTAGGAATCTTTCTTTTTGTACTTGTTAAAACATTTGAATTACCATACAAATCTTTCATAAATCCAATATCTATAATTTTATGTTGTTTTAGACCAAGTTTTTTTGCAAATGATTTTGCAGCTAAAATCTCTCTATTTGCCTTTTGACCATATGAAAATGTAATTCCATATAACTCATATTTTGGTTTCAAAAATGAAACTGCACAAATAGAGTCCACTCCTCCACTAAAAACAATGACAGCTTTTTTCATTATTTTTCCAATTTATTTTCTTTTATCTGCTCTGCTCCGTTGCTAGGTTTACATATTATTGTTTGACATTTTATACCTGCAGATGCAAACCCCTTTGACATGGCTATGTTAATTTTTTTCAAATTAGCAGAACTTTTTGAAAATGCAATTACTGAAGGCCCTGCCCCACTTATTGTAACACCTAATGCCCCTGCTTTTAAGGTATTTTCTTTGACTTTAAGAAATCCTGGGATCATATGCTGTCTTGCTGGTTCAACTATTACATCTTTAATTGAATTCCCAATCAACTCTGGATCTTTTCTCATAAAGCCTACAACAATTCCAGCAGCATTTGATATGTTCAAAATACTATCAATTAGATTAATTTTTTTTGGAATTACACCTCTTGATACCTTTGTTTTCTTTTTTGGAACATCAAGTTTTGGAACTGCAATACACATTCTGAGATTACTTGGTGGTTCTATTCTAATAACATCTAAAGGGTTTGTTTTTACAATTACAAAACCTCCTAATACGGAGGCTGCAACATTATCATAATGAATAGATCCTGCACTTGCTTTTTCTCCAGATCCTGCAAATTCTACTAAGGAATTTCCATCAAGTTTTAATCTAAATAACTTATCAAATGCAACTGCAGTCGCTGATGCTGATGCTGCACTACTACCCATTCCAAACCCAGCAGGAATTCCCTTTTTGATTTTAATTTCAACACCATCTTTTATTTTGAATTCTTTCTTCATGTTTTTCACAACTAATCCAGCTGTATTGTTTTCAGGATTTATGGGAATATTGTCATCAGTTACTATTGTAATTCCATTCTTTGTTTTAGTTAGAGTGACTATATCATAAAATGCATCTATTGCTAATCCAAACACATCAAATCCTGGACCTAGATTTGCAGTAGATGATGGTGCTTTAACTGTAATTTTTGATACCATTTAATCTTCTACTTCCTCACCCAAATTAAGAATTCTGCTTAGAGCACCTTCAAGATTAACAAAACCTTCACCTGTAACATTAGATATAGGAATTAGTCCTTGTGCAAATCCACCCAAGTTTAAACCTCGTAAGATATTTGTAGTCAATGAAAAAGTATCGCCATCAGTATCTTTAGCGATGGCATTTTCTAATGTCCTCATGTTTGTTGACCACTCTAAAATATTTTTTAATTTATTCCCAATAAGATCTGTTTTCGTTAAGACATTAATTGCAGGCAAGTTCAAACGTAATCTTATTGATGTAGCAAGAAGTGCAATTGAAACAAAATTTACTGGCGTTGTGATTAACGCACCATCAAAAATAAAAATACTTGTCTTCTCTTCTGCTGAAAGATTCTCTACAACAAAACGTCCACTTGAACGATATGCAAATAATTCAATTTGGCCAGGAGTATCAACAATCAGATAATCTGGATTCACTCTATCTATTTGATTTTGAATATCATCTATCTTTGATGCAATCAAATCATTTGCCATTATCATAGCACCATTTGGACCAAGTTCATACTGTTGCATTATAGATACATAGTCTACATAATCTCTAACATCTACATCACATGTGTAGGGTAAATTATCAACTCCTGGATCTAAATTCAAGATAGCAGCAAACGCACCATTCTTTGTGTAATATTCATGTAACTTTGATGTGAGTAATGTTTTTCCTGAACCTGCAGTACCAGAAATAAAAATTGATTTCAATCCATTTGATTTTCTTGATTTGCTTATATTTCAAACTAGCTTGATTACCATACTTTATTCTTAATTTTTTTAAATTGGTATTAAACAATCAAATAAAACTCCATTTGATTTATGATTCAAAATATTTTAGAAAAGGAAGATAATATCAAAAAATTTGGTTAGTCAATTATTCCAAGATCGAATTTTTTTAAACTTTGTTAGAATCATTATTTGATAAAATCAAGATAAAACTGCAAAATTAACATAAAAACATCAATTAAATCAATTTTGCATTGTCCAATTTCAGGCGTGGATTTTTGATGACTAGAAATTTACTCAACTTTCATATTTGATTCCTCAAAAAAATTATTAATGAATTGGAGACTAATAGCTATCCCTGTTACCTTAATTCCAATTTTCCTTATTGCAATCCAATTTGACATTAAACCTGAAGATGTTTTAGCTATAGGATTCTTTCCATTTGCTGGCGCAGTTGTTGCAATGATGATTAAATTGGGCCTTCAAGGAATTAAATTTGCATACATTGCAAGAAAATATCTTGGTAACTTTGATTCCTTTTTCAAATTAGTTGGTGTCAGGGTAGGAAGTGAATTCATTAAATTTACAACTCCCATGTTTGTTGGAGCAGAGTTTGTTGTAATCTATTATTTACACAAAAAAGGAATTAACCCTGCAAAGGCTGCATGGATTGCAATAATGGATATTGTCACTGAAGTATTTGCTGCAGGTTTGCTATCTATCATGGCAGGAATTATTGCATTGCTAAATGGTGCATACGTAGTTGGAGCTGTTATTTTAGCTACCAGCATTATTATCACATCTTTATGGATGATAATGTTCTTCCTTTCTTCTAAACATACGTTCCAAGTTCCGAACGTTTTAGCACATCTTGTAAAAAGATTTGGAAAAGAAAAGGGCAATAAAGTCATTGATAAAACAAACACTTGGATGAAAGAAGTATGCTCTATGAGTAGAGAAAATCTAAAAACACCTGAATCTAAAAAAATCTTTACTATTTCATTTGTATTTTCTCTTGCTTCTTGGTCATTTTATGGAATTTCTTTTATGATTATTGCAATAGGTACTGGATTTGTAATTAATTCATTTGATTCTATTATGGCAGTTATGGGTGCAAATGCAATTGGAAACTTACCAATTACGATCGGTGGTTCTGGCTTGGCGGAATTTGGAATTGTTGCATATTTGAATAATTTGGATCCTTTTGCATTTGAAATTTCAGAAGATGTAGTTGCTTGGGATGCAGTTATTGGCTGGAGAATTGCTACCTATTACATCCCAATTGTTTTTACTTGGCTACTTTTAGTAAAATTAGCCTTGAGTAAAATATCAAATACAAAAGATACATAGAAAGCACTTTATCTTTAAATGATTTTTTTTTACTTATGGATTTTAAAAATAAAGTAGTTCTAATTACTGGTGCATCATCTGGAATTGGCAAAGATACAACAATCGAATTTGCAAAAAAAGGTGCTAACATAGTCTTAGTTGCAAGAACAAAAGACAAGCTTGAACAAGTTGCAAGCGAATTAAAAAAATTTCCTGTTTTGACACTAGTTTGCCAATGTGATGTTTCAAAAAAAGATCAAGTAAATGAAATGTCAAAAAAAGTTCTAGATAAATTTGGCCATATTGATATCTTGGTAAATAACGCTGGATTTGCAATCTATGGCTCTGTTTCTGATCTTTCTATAGATGACATTGAATCTCAGATGGAAACAAATTATTTTGGAATGATTTACTGCATTAAGAATTTTCTTCCAGTGATGCTAAACAGAAAGTCTGGACACATAGTTAATGTAGCATCTGTTGCAGCAAGTTTTGGTTTACCGGGAATTGCCTCATACTGCGCATCAAAATTTGCGATGCTTGGATTTTCAGAGGGTCTTAAACACGAGCTAAAAAATACTGGTGTGGGAGTTACTGTTGTCAGTCCAATTATGGTAAGAAGCAATTTTTTTGATCATGATTCTTTTGCTAAAATGCCAAAATATTCTCCCACATCACTTAATTCTAAAACAGTTGCCCAAGCAATTCTGAAGGCAGCTAATTCTCCAAGACTGGAAATTATAGTTCCGTCTGTAGTGAGAGGTGCAGTATGGATTAAAAACACATTTCCCTATTTTATCAATCCTATCTTAGGAATGTCTTTTAAAAAATATCTAAATTCTACAAAATAAGAATATTTTATTCTTCTAAATCATTATCTACAGATTCATTAGAGCCAACATCTAACAATTCAAGTGATTTTAATTCAAATTGATATATTGCATTCATATCGATTTCTTTTTCCTTTTCTAGAAATTCTGAAACTTTTTTGCTTAATGGAGCTTTATGTTGATCAAAAGTAAATTCATAGACAATTCCTTTTTCTAAGCTACCTATCTTGATCTTTTTTGATAAATCCATTGTTACTATGTGTCGTCCATCTTCCACAGGCTCATACAGTTGTGCATCAATTTTGTTATCACTTTCATATATCTCTAAAATATACCCTGTCTTTACCATCTCTTGAGGCTTTTTGAATTTTGCATTTTGGATTTCGTCAGTTACCCAATCGGGAATATCATCTTCTTTCTTTTTTACCATATTGTAAATCCCCTCTAATTCTCTGCTTTTTCTTTTTTACTTTTTGACCACCATTCAAGATAGTCATCATGCTTGTCATCACGTGTTCTCTCTCTTTGATTTAACTTAAATTTAATATCTGAAATTTCTTCGCGTGTTGCATATAACCCACAACGCTTACAAATGAAATGCCTTCTATTCTTTTCGTCCATTTTCATTGGAATATCGATCTCATCAAATAACTTAAACAAAGCATCCCTGTTTCTCTCCTCTTCTGGGAAATCTGCTTCATACTTTGCTTCAATTTTCTTTTTCTCTCGTGATGTACATTCTGGACAGTTAGGCACTATCATTTTAGCTAAATTTTTTCCATAAAAGCGTTCCCACATTCTAAACTGATCGATATTATCTGACACGCGGATTTTTTCATCATCCCTTGCGGTCCGTTCGCCCATCGAAATCCCGCGTGCCAGATACAAAAAATCTTCAAAATAATGTATTATCTCTTTTCTTCTAAGGCTTGAGAGGCTATCTTTGCTGAATTTTCTGCCCCATTAGGAATAAAATTCATTGAAAATTCGCGTAATTTTTCTTCAAATTCTTCATAATTTTCTTTAATTTTGGATATGGCTTGAATAACTTGATTTGTTTTGATTGTTAATACACCAAGATTTCTATCTTCAGCCCATTTTATGTTGTTTGTATGTTCATCATAAATGGGTATTCCAATTATTGGCTTTCTTTTTCCTCCAATTATTTCACCCATTGTAGTATGAGAACCATTAATAACTGCATATTTGCATAAATCTAAAACTGTATCTTTTTCTTGTTCTGATAGAAAACCAACATCAATTTGTATCCAATCAATATTTTTTTCCAATGCTTCTGATACTGAGTATTTTTTACCATTCTTTCCTAAAACAGAATCAATACTGGGATCATTTTTTGCATGTGAGATAATTCTTTGCTCGTTATTCATCTCATCTTTAATAAATACTTCTTCATATCTCTGACCAGTGCCATCATTAGTAGACTTATTTCCAGTCCTCATCCAATATCCAAATTCATTATCTTGAATTAATTTTTCAAGATCAGAAATATTTTCTTTTTTAATTTCCTTGTTATTTGTAAAATGTCCTACGTATGTTATCTTTTCTTTTACTTCGTCTGTGAAATTCAAATTATATTCACACATTGTGTATGGCGGTGGAGAATCTGCAACAAGAATTTTTGATGCTTTAGCGATTTGTTTTGCAATAAAAATTAATGATGGATAAAGATACGATCTTGAATTATATAATTTTGGTTTAAATTGATTTGTTACAAATAAACTAGGAATATTACGATTTTTTGCAAGAATGTTTGATCCCATATCTCCATCATTAATTACTAAATCAAATTTTTCTTTATTGTATAGTTTTTTTTCCTCTCTCAAATAGTTTATAATTTGACTAATCAATGATGGATTTTTAGCAATTGGAAATAACAAATTAAGTAATGACATTGAAACACTTGGACCAAATTTTCCATCTATTGGTGTTGGCATCAAAATTTCATGAATGTTCTCTTTTTGATCTGGAAATTTTTTTAATAATTTTTCATATACATGATCCTTACTTGAAAAATGAACCTCAAATTTTTCTTTAATATGATCGCCTAGTACTTCATTTAGCCTCATCATTCGTGAATAGTGACCACTTCCCCACGGATAGATGAATTCTCCTATTTTGAACACAATATGAAACCAAATATTCCTGCTTAAATTTTCAATGATTCTCCAACGAATCCAAAATATCATGTATGTTGTTAGGTCCCAGTATGACTGAAATCTTTTTCTTTGTTTTTATTGCTAATTCAACATCTTTTTTTGGAAAAGTAGGAATAGCATTAGAGAGCATACTTACCATTTTTTCTATTTTTTTCATATTTCTTTCTAATCCTATCTCTTTTACATCATCAAATAAATTGGAATCTACTCCGGCTAGTGGAATCAGAGGAATTTTTTTTTTTTTAAACACACGCATCAACGAGCTATCGATAAATTCTGAAGAAAATATCAATGGTGACAAAGCTAGTGATACGCGTGTATCTGGATATTGTAACATTATCTCTAATACAGAATTTACAAATATCAAATAATTTCTAATTCCATTTGGTTTTATTTTTAGATGCAAAAATTCCAAATCTATTTCATTTTGTACAAGTATTGGAATGATTTGATTAATTATTTTGGCAAGATTCATCAGTTCTGATTTTTGTCTATAACAAACTATGATCTTTGTGTCATAACCTTGCTTAATTGTCTCAAAACAGGAAACTGCAGAAATTTCGTCATATATTGCACAAATTGCTTTTTTATTTTGTGATTTATATGGAATTCCCCCCCTACCTTTATCAGAAAAAATACTGATGTATGCATTATTCTTTGTTAGATATGTATAAAGTAGTTTATCATAATTCTTATCTGTTCCTGGAGTTGCTCCAAGGTTTGATTTTTTTTCTATAATATTTGATGTTGCTGCAATTTCAACATCTTTTGTTACAAATCCTTTTGAGGTTCCTTCCACTCTTACCAAAAATTTTTCTCCCTTTAGTAAGAGATTACCTCCAACAAATGTAATCTCTGAAACGATATCTTGAAAATCGTTTTTAATCTGCCTTGCAATTGCTATTTTTTCAATCCCAAAGAGTAAACTGATAGCAGATGAGGCAAACACAGGATCATTTGCATCAACTAAAATCACACCATCATCGAATTTAACTGATTTGAATTCCTGATTTTTTATTTTGAGAATTTTTTTAATGTTTAAAATTAACCTTGAAATTTTATTTTTTGAAAATATGGTTGGAAAAACTACAACATATGATATTTCCTTCACATTTTTACTTTCAAATCCACTTGTTTATAATTTAGGATTAAATTTCGGGTAATCAATATAAAACAATCACTGTAATTGAAAATGTGCCAAAATTCACGCAAGAACAAGTAGATGATCTTAACTCAAAAATAAAAACAACTCAAGAAGCACTTGAATGGGTATCTAATAACCTTCATCCCAAGGTTGCAAAAGCATCAAGTTTTGGTGCAGAAGATGCAGTTGTAATGGATATTATGCTAAAGATCAATCCAAAATTTAGATTCTTCACGCTAGACACAGGACGACTTCCACAAGAAACCTATGATATCATAGATGTTGTAAGAAAAAAATACAATATTTCAATTGAAGTCTTATTTCCAGATGCAAATGAAGTCAAAAAAATGGTTAATCAAAAAGGAATGAATCTCTTCTATGACAGTATAGAGAATAGAAAACTGTGTTGTGATATTCGTAAAGTAAAACCAATGACTCAAATGCTCAGTACACTAGATGGCTGGATTACTGGATTAAGACGTGATCAGACCAAAAATCGAGAAAATGTAAAGATTTTTCAGCTAGATCATGGACATGGTAAAATTTTAAAGATTAACCCAATAATCGATTGGACATGGGATCAGATTCAAGAATATATTAAAAAAAATAATCTTCCGTACAACAGCTTACTTGACAAAGGATATCCAAGTATCGGATGTGAGCCTTGTACACGTGCAATAAAGCCTGGAGAGGATATTCGAGCAGGAAGATGGTGGTGGGAGCAAGGAGGCAATAAAGAATGTGGCCTTCATATAGAACCCTAAATACAGGAATTGATATGTCTGAAAATCATTCAATCAAACCACACGGTGGAATTCTAATTAATAGAATCAACAAAGTAAATTCTACAGGATTATTTTCAATTACAATTAGCGAAGATCTTGCAAATGATGTTGAAAACATTGCAGATGGAATATTTAGCCCTTTAGAGGGATTTTTAGGAAAACAAGACTATGAAAGCGTAATTTCACGTGGAAGATTGGAAAATGATCTGGCCTGGACCATTCCGATAATACTTGATGTTGATAAACAAACTGCATCAAAAATGAAAGAATCTGGAGATGTATTATTAAAAAATCCACAAGGAATTGGAGTTGCAGTGTTACACGTTGAGGAAACATATTCTTTTGATAAAGAAAAAACCACTCAAGGAGTCTATGGAACTACTGATCCCTCACATCCAGGCGTTGCAAAGACAATGTCAATGAATGACTATCTAGTGGGTGGAAAGATTGATTATATTCAAAAACCAAATGCAAGTGAACTTCGAAAAAATAGGTTAACTCCATTACAAACTAGAGAGGCATTTGCAAAAGCTGGATGGAAGACAATCTGTGCATTTCAAACCAGAAATCCCCCACATGTTGCGCATGAAATGCTTCAAAAGACATCAATTACAACACGTGATGGAATATTTGTAAATCCAATTATTGGAAAGAAAAAGTCTGGGGATTTTGTTGATGAAGTAATTATAAAATGCTATGAAACCATGATAAAACTATACTATCCAGAAAATAGATGTATTCTTGGAACCTTACAAACTGAGATGAAATATGCCGGACCAAAAGAAGCAATTCATCACGCTATCATGAGACAAAACTATGGATGTACACATATCATTATTGGACGAGATCATGCGGGTGTTGGAAAATTCTATGATCCATTTGCGGCACAAAAAATATTTGATGACTATCCAGAGTTAGAGATTGCCCCGGTATTCTTCCCAGCATTCTTTTATTGCAAAAAATGTCTTACCTATACTACTCCTAAAGCATGTCCACATAGTGATGATGTTAAAGAGCAAATCAGTGGAACTGCACTTAGAGAGATGATTCAAAACGGTAAGACGCCTTCTCAATTCATTTTAAGACCCGAAGTAGCCAAAGTGATCTTAGATCATCCAAAACCTTTTGTTGATTAGATTTTTATTCAATCAGATTTGTCTTAGCTCGTGAAGTATCTGTTTTTACTAGTTTTATTTGCAGGATTTTTCATATCTCCTGCATTTGCCCAAGAACTTACCAATCCATCACTAATTATTAATACAATAGAAATTACTTCAGATGAATTTAACAGACTTTTAAGAGATTCACCGATTGTAATGCTTGATGATGTTCATGCTATTAGCTGGCAAGTCACCATTGATAATAATCTATTTTATGCAAATCCAAACGGAAATGCAGTTCTAAGACTTTATGATAAAACCACTCATGATGAATTCATTGAAGTTGGAATGGGTTCCCAACCCAACCACAAGTTTTGGGTTGCAGTTCAAACTCCAAAAGAAGGATATGTTGTAGTCCACAAAGACTTAGACAGAGGTTGGTATCCACAGGCAAAATCTATCATATCCTTTACTGACAGAGCAGGATTGACAGTAAATAACGGAGCTAGAATTGTAGTTACTAATCTGGATATTGGTGAATTTGCAATTGATTCCTATTCAGTATATGGTAAAGAGGGCTCTACTGATCCACCAGCAGTAAGTTCTGGAAGCATGATTATTGAAATACTATCTGGTGATCCTGCAAAGAATACATTTGCGTTATTCCCATTTTACATAGCTGCAGGAATTGGAATTATAGTTGGAGTGTTGTTTCTAACTAAGAAGCGATCCTGATTTAATTTTTAATCTAAAGATGAAATTAGATTCTCTGATTCTGTATCTAAAAAAATCTTTTGTCCATTTTGAGCAGATAAAAATTCCTCTTCAGAAACTATTACAAGGGGAATATTAGCTAATGCACAACCAGTAGTTACAGTGAGGTCAGCTTTTTTACAGATCATTGCAAATGGTGCGGTATTATTTGATTTGATTGAATAAATGGTATATGCACCAACACTACTACCTACACCGGAAGGAAATACTAGAATTGAGTCTTTGATTGATTTTTCAAATAAATCATGACTCTTATCATTAATAATTCCAGTTTTTTTATCAACAGTTCCCAAAAAATTAATTGGCATTTCTGATTTCAAAATAATTCCTTCAGCTGTACCTTTAACAAGAATTTTTCTCATTTTGTTTCATCTTTAATTATCTGTGATAATGATTTTAAATTTACACCAACACCGTTAGAATTTTTCAAGTAAAATGCACCTTTGATACTATTTGTTGTAACTGAATCCACATTATCTCTGTTGATTAATGGTGTTAAACATGTACAACAATCTGAAAGAATTTCACATCCGGCACGTTCTAGTTCATTTACATACCCAATTTTTTTTGCTTGATCTTTAACTATCCTAGGAGTAAAGATCATACATCTTTTTTTAAATGAACGCCCTTTAAGTTTTAAAGTAAGATCTGAAACTTCATCTAATCCTAATTGAGGACTTCCAAGAGTAATGATGTCACCTTTTTCTGTTGTGTTTAATTCATTATAGATATCTCTCATCTCTTTTTCATCAAAATCTATTTTTTCAGAATCAGGATTTCCTTCTCCAAAAAGGAATTTGGCACAAATTCCAGAAGTTCCCATCCCTCCACACATAGCCTTACATTGACGATTATCCATCCTTTTTAATCCTGATATATTTACAGAAACATCTCCCACTTTACCTGCAAAGAAACCTAGCATTCCATATGTTAACTCATTTGGATTATCTACTTTCATTCTAATTGTAAGATTTGATGAATCATCTTTTCGTAAAGAAGAGTATGGACTTTTACCAGTTAATGCACTTGCAAGAGCACTAAATGCACTTTCCTTATTTGTTTTGAGATTATCATATGAATTTGCATGAATCGCAGCATTACTTTCTGCAAATGCAACCTGTGTACCATCATTTGGTATGTCAAATATCTCATAAGGAATACACGAAAATGATGGAATAACTCCAATTTTTTCATAAGAATTTTTTATTGAGATCTGTTTTGAAATAAAGTTTGCATCTAGATTATAATTTGATACGTTATCTATATCAAATCCCATTGGATTCAAAGTTGTTTTTACCTTAACCTTGGCATTCTTGCTGATTCCGGATAGAAATTCTTCCCCTGCATCACCAATTGTGTTATAATTAACACCTGATAAATGGGCCCATTCTATTGGAATAAGTTTTTCTGCATCTGTTGCTTCACCTGTTGCAACTAAAATTCTGTATGCCATCTGCATAATCTCTCCGTGTTCACCTTTTAGTGCTAATTCTTCATCTCTTGTTAACTCCAATGGAATTCTTATGTATTACAGATATAATACTTGTACGTAGGATATCATACTAACATGAAAAAAATTCTTTGTGGAATGATAGATACTATGAATTCTGTAAAACCACCAAGAATGACTGCGTTACGAGAACTTCATGAAGTAGAAACTGGAGGTCCATTTAGTATTCTTATTGGAACTATTTTATCTGCACGAACAAAAGATGAAAGCACTACCAAAGTATGCAAAGTTTTATTCTCAAAATATAAAAATGCAAAATCTTTGGCAAATGCTAAGATAAAAGATATTGAAAAAATTATAAAATCAATAGGTTTCTATCACGTAAAATCTAAAAGAATTATTGAGGTAGCAAAGATTATTGATTCCCAGTATGGTGGAATTGTACCTAATGACTTAGAAACTCTAGTTAAATTACCTGGTGTAGGTCGAAAGACTGCTAACTGTGTATTAGTATATGCTTTTGAACAGCCTGCAATTCCCGTTGACATTCATGTTCATAGAATCTCCAATAGATTAGGACTAGTTGAAACTAAAACCCCTGAAGAAACAGAACAGGAACTGATGAAAAAAATTCAAAAAAAATATTGGATCGAAATTAATGATACATTTGTAATGTATGGACAAAATATTTGCAAACCTATCTCTCCAATGTGTAAAGTATGTAAAATTAAAAAAAATTGTAAATATTACAAGTCAAAAAATATTTGAAAAAATAAAAATACTAGTTATAATTGTTTTAAAATACTTAATCCTTTTTTAATGATTGTCAATTTTACAGAAAGACTATCTATATCTATTATTCATGTAACATTATTATTTTGAGAGCGTTTCTCAAGTAATACAAGATATTATAATATTTGTAGTAAATGTTCCAGCAATACAATTAGATCATAAATCTGTTGTATTTACAAAATTAGCATTGAATATTTCTGAATCAATGTAATGATGGTTATAGATTTATCAATTAAGATTAATGAGTGATCAGAAGAAACATCATTCAACAATAGATAAAATATTAACTCTTATTTCAATAGATACGACTGTAGTGTTTACTGAATCTTCAGCTTCTTCCATTTTAAAGTTAGAAATGTTATGAGCAACTTACTAACCCAGATAACTTTGTTGTAAAAAATATCATTTGATAGCATGATGATTATACTAAAATTTCTCATCCAAGTTCTAATTTTATGATTCTAATTTAATTTTCAATATAAAAGGAAAATATGAGTTTATTTTTCAGTATCTGATAAAAATATCTACCAAGAATAAATTTGGTTACATATTGAACACCAGACAATTTTTCTTGCATTCTATGATTGAGTTGTCTAGGCATAAAATTTGTTATAAATTAATATTCATTTGTTTCTTGGTAGATGTGAAACAGACTTGATTCAAAAAAACCCTCAGGTTTCAATTATTCTGCCTACATATAATGAATCTAAAAACATAATTGACATTTTAAAACTAATTGATAGAAATATTCCAAAAGGAATCTTAACTGAAACGATCGTAATTGATGATAATTCACCTGATGGAACTGGAAAAATTGTTGAGGACTATGTTTCTAGTATTAAAAAAATTGCAGAAAATACCATTGATGTGATTCACAGAAAAGCAAAAAATGGACTTTCATCTGCAATTTTAAATGGAATACAAAATGCTAAAGGCGAAACAATTGTTGTAATGGATTCAGACTTCTCACATCCTCCACAAATTATCCCTAAAATGATTGAAGCCTTCAAACAGTATCAATGTGATCTAGTTGTAGCCTCAAGATACATTACAGGAGGAAGTATTAGAGGTTGGACAGCTAAAAGAAAACTAATGAGCAAAATTGCAACAATCATTGCAAAGAAAGGATTAGGAGTTAAAACAAAAGATCCAATGTCAGGATTCTTTGCATTTAAGAAAAATATTATTAAAGAATTAAATTTTGATGCACTTGGATACAAATTTCTATTAGAAATTCTTGTAAAAACAAAAGGAATCAGCATTAAAGAAATTCCTTATACCTTTGAAAATAGAAAATTTGGATCTAGCAAATTAGATACTAAAACTGTAATTGATTATATTAAATCTGTATGGAAATTATACAAGAATGAAAAAATAAAAACAACAAATGAAAAACGTACTTCAGTTCGTGTTCTTTCAAAGGCTGGAAGATTTTTTAGTGTTGGTGCATCTGGATTTCTTGTCAACTATGTTGTTACAATGCTCTTGACATCTGGATTATCTGAATTATGGTATTTACATGCAAATATCTTTGGAATACTTGCATCAATATCTACCAATTTTATCTTAAACAAAATTTGGACTTTTGAAGATAGAGACTTTTCAAGAAAAAAAATTTTATCTCAGTACGGTAAATTTGGTTTATTTAGTTCATTGGGTGCATTAATCCAGCTTGGAATGGTGTTTTGGTTAGTTGATTCTTATGATATTGCATATCCATTAGCCCTAATTTCAGCAATAACAGCTGCCGCATTTAGCAACTTTGTATTGAACAAAAAACTTACTTTCAAAGAAAAACTTTGGAATTAATGATTTATTGATAAACAAATTTTCTATGAAATTATTACAGTTATAGCAACATGTATGATTTAGATAATTATTGGCTTTTAACTATTGAATATGCCAAAACTGAATTACTTTGTGTTATAGTATAAAATAATCTGATAGAACATTAAAGTTTGAAAAATAAATTAATTCTTATCTATCATTTCTTTATTTTTAAAAAAATTAAAACAAAAAGAATGAACTTCGCCTTTTCCTGACTACTCAAAGGAAGTAGAGGATTGTGACGAAAGTCCAGTTGAAGATGGTACAGATGGAAATTTATCTCCAATCTGTTGCTCAGCTACTGCAGATGCTTCTTGAAGAATCTTATCGGTTTCTTCACTTGAAGCAGCAGACTCCATACTAAATGAGTCGCCTGCAAGAGAATCCATCATAAGTCCATTAAGTGTCTGGGTCATGCTATTCAATTCTGAATCTGCTTCTGGCATGAATCTTCCTAGTGATGACTTCAATCCCTTCATTGTAGACATCGCTGGTCCAATTGCTACCATAGCATCACCAAGATCATGAATAGTTGTCAGTCTTAGTTGGACTTGCTCTAATGACATTCTTGCATTGCCGAGCATCTTTGTAACTTTACGAATTTCAGCTAATTCGTTAGACAAAACTCTACTTGTGCTAGTATCATGTTGCTGCATTGCAGTCACGACTCTCTTAAAGAGTTGCGCATCTCTTTCGTGCAGTTTACCTAACATAGAGTCCATTTTTGAGATTTGGACTTGTAGTTTGTTAACTGCCGTTTGAATTCGTGGTTTTAATGCACCTTGAGGCTTTACTGCTTCACGGAGTTTGCCAGTTACGCCTTGAGTCTCCTGATGAGCCCAAGTCTTGTTGAAGTTTGGCATGATGACAAGTTTAGAAATTTAGTCTTAATGGACGGTGTGTATTTAGATCGACTTTGAGGTTAATTTAGCTAACAAACTCTTATTCATGATTCTCACAACTCAAGTGTGGCAAGGATTGTTGTATTTGATTCAGGATTAGGCTCCTTATCTATAATTCAAGCAATGCAGGATTTATTCAAATCAGAAATTATCTATTTTGCAGATCAACAGAATTATCCATATGGAAAAAAATCACAAACTCAATTAAACAAAATTATAATAAAGTCTATTAACCTATTACAAGAACAATTCTTACCAGACATTATAGTTGTTGCGTCAAATACTCCTAGTCTTATGTTTAATTTATCATCAAGAAAAATAATTGATGTAAAACCACCATTAGCTTATGCAAAAAAAATATCAAAGTCAAAGGAAATTGCCATATTAGCAACCGAAAATGCAATAAAGAGCAAAGGGTTAAATAAATATCTCAAAAAAAATAACCTTTCAAAATCTTTTAAGTTTTTTATAGTAAATGCCTCAGAACTTGTAGAATTAATTGAATCTGGGAAATTTCTTACTAATAAAAATTACTGTAAAAAAATTATTAAAAAAATACTTGATCAAATTTTAACTCAACATTCCATAGATACAGTAACACTTTCTAGTACACATTTACCATTTTTAAAACTATTATTAGAAAAAGAATATCCAAAAATTAAATTTATAGATTCAGGAAATATAGTTGCAAATAAAATTTTTCTGAAAATTAAAAATAAACAATCAAAAAGAAACTCATTAAAGATTTTCACTTCAGGTGATACTAAAAAATTTCAGAATAAATTAAATAAGATAGGATTGAAAAATAAGGTTAATTTTTTATCTATTTAGCTTTTCTGTAACCGTGACTAAATTTTTTATCGTATAATTTAGAATACTCGTATGTCTCAGGATCAATCACATCACTGATAATCACAATTGCAGTTCTGGTAATTTGTTCATTTTTTACTTTTTTTGCTATTTCTTCAAGTGTTCCTTTAATGATTTTTTGATCTTTCCAGCTTGCATGATAAACAACAGCAACTGGAGTTGTTTTTTTATACCCACCAGCAATTGCTTCTTTTACTAAGTTTGATATCAAATGAACACTAAGATAAAAGATCAATGTAGCTCTATGCTTTGCGAGCTCTGAGATTTTTTCACGTTTAGGAACCTTGGTTCTAGATTCTGCTCTTGTAACAATAATTGTCTGAGTTACCCCTGGTAATGTCAATTGAGTTCCAAGTGCTGCAGCTGAAGCTAAAAATGCTGTTATTCCGGGAATAACAACAGATTTAATTCCATTTTTTTCTAAGTTATCAATTTGCTCTTTGATTGCACCGTAAATTGAAGGATCCCCATCATGTAATCTTACTACAAGTTTGTCTTTTTTTGCATTTTTGTACAACAAATCAAAAATTTCTTCTCTTACTAGTTTTGCTGCATCATATAATTTTCCTTTTTTACAAAGCTTCAAAATCGGTTGAGGAATTAAAGAACCAGAATAAACCACAATATCTGCTTTTTGAATTAATTTCTTGGCTTTGACTGTTATTAATTCAGGATCACCTGGACCACATCCAACAAAGAATACCTCAGACACGTTTTACCACCAAAATTGAAAAATATTTTGTAGTTAACGTATCATCATTTACTTCACCTAAAGTCATTTTTCGAATAATTTCATTTTTTGTTCCAAGATCTTGACCTATCGCAAAAATTGAATTATCTGGGAATCCTGACTCTTTTAGAACCTCAATTACTTTATCAAAATATCTTCCATCCTTAAGAAATATCATGGATTCAGAATTTTTTGCAATCTCTTTAACACTAGATAGATCATAGCACGATGGAATAATAGCAACTTTTTCTGCACCTTCAGCAATGCTTACACCAACTTTAGATGCAAACGTAAACATGGAAACAATTCCTGGTATCACATTAATATCCATATATGGATAGTTTTCTTTTAGATCCTTGTGCATATAGATCCAAGTACTATACAAGTAAGGATCACCTATTGTAAGATACACAACATTTTTTCCAGTAAGAACTGTTTCAGCCATTATTTTTGCATTCTTTTTCCATGTCGCTTCAAGAATATCCTTATTTTTTGTCATTGGAAAGATTAGCTTTACAATTTTTTGATTTTTTGATTTATCAATTATAGGTGAAACAACACTAAATGCAATACTTGGTCTATCTTCACTAGAGGCAGGACACATGATAATGTCTGCATTTTGAATTGCTTTTACAGCCTTGACAGTGAGCAATTCTACGTCTCCGGGACCTACTCCAATTCCAATCAATCCAGGCATGTAAAGTATGGATTTTATCCCAATTAAAAATCTAGATTACACCTTGGTAGCAGAAATTATTGTTACAGGATTTCTTGCAAGCATCATAGTTCCTGCAGTGGTTTTTCTGCTTTTTGATACTGTTATCTGAATAATATCCACAAATTCAAAATGCAATTTCTTAAGAACTTGTAACACTGAATAAAATGTCTCAATTAGTATCATACCAATTACAATTCTACCTCCTGATCTTAATTTGTTCTCAGAAAGCTCAACTATTTCTTTTGTATCACCACCAGTCCCTCCAATGAATATTGTATCAGCTTCTTCAAGTTCAAGCATCTTTTCTTTAGCATTACCATAAATTACAGAAATATTTGATATGCCAAATTTTTCTATGTTTTTTTTAGTTAATTCTACAGCATTTTGATCATAATCAATGGCCAATACTTTACCCGATGATCCAATTTGAAGTGCAGCTTCAATAGATATAGATCCACTACCACAACCAATATCATAAACTATTTGACCTGGCCTTAATCTTGCTTTACTAATTTGAATAGTTCTTATTTCCTCTTTTGTTATTGGAACGTTTTCTGTTCGCTCAAAAAGTTCATCTGGAATTCCAGGAGTTTTGTAATTCCACATAGTCTATCATTAATTCTAAATTATCAAATTATAGATTAATGCCGGCAGAAACAGTTCCTGCATGAAGTAATGTATAAGTTACAATCCAAGTAAACAGGTATAAAAAAACATAGCTACCAATACCTTGTGTAACAATTTTTTTCCTATCTGATGATGGTAATTGTAATTTCATACCTTTTGCAACAATAATTGTACCAATAAACACTATTATCATAAACACAATCGAAGCCCATCTTCTTTCTTCACCTTCAATATCTTCAAACATGAAAGTTGCTGCAGAACCAGCAATTACTGCTAACCCAACACGTAACCAAAATAATTTGTTTAATTTTCTATCTTTCTCACTTTTTTCAGCTACACTAACAGGCGAATCTGCTGATTTATCTGGAACAGGATCAGATTTTTCTATTTCAGGAATATCATTTGGATTTTTGTCTCTAGATTCCTTTTTTGAATCATCAGGTCCAGGTGTAGCCTCTGATTTTTTCTTTTTAAACTTTGCCAAGTAAATTTCTAGCGTGTCTCAAGCAAACCATGTTTAATATCTTTGGTCATAATTTGAGCACATCAAAGGAAGAGTATAATTTTAGACGATAAATACCATGATTATGACCCTTGCAGGAATTGAACTACGGTATTTAGTTGATAAAATTTCTGAACAAGTTCAAGATTACTATATTAGCAATATATACGGAATTACAAAAGACAGTATTCTATTCAAACTTCACCATACTGAAAAAAGTGATTTATTTATGATGATCTCAACATTTGGTGTTTGGTTAACTACAGTAAAAATTGATCAAATGGAACCAAATAGGTTGCTCAAAAGATTACGAAGTGATCTTCTTAGATTAAAATTAAAAAAAATAAAACAAATTGGTTCAGAAAGAATTGCATATTTTATTTTTGAAGGATTTGGAAAAGAGTTTATTTTAGTGGGAGAATTTTTTGGGGACGGAAATATTTTACTCTGTAGTAAAGATATGAAGATACTTGCACTACAGCATTCGATAGACGTAAGACATAGAAAACTTAGTGTAGGTTTAGAATATGCACAACCACCGGAAAATGGATTAGATATTTTTAACATATCAGAATTAGATTTTGTTGAACTTGGTACAACAGATATAGTTTCTGCTAAGTGGTTAGGACGAACTTTGGGGTTGCCAAAAAAATATGTTGAAGGTATTTTTCAGATCGCAGATGTAGATCCAAAAAAAATTGGCAATCTATTAACACCTAAAGAAATAAAGAAAATTTTTGAAACTACTAAAAAAATTGTTACAGATGTAGTATCCGGAAACCATAATCCAATAATTATTAGAAATGAAAAAACAGAAGTTGTTCCACTTAAACTAGGAACCCCTGAAGGAGAGATTACTAATGTTGATGATTTCATTAAAGGGTTAGATATTGTTTTTACAGAAAACATAGTCAAAAAAGGAAAATCTATTCAATCAAGCGGATCTGATAAAAAAATCAAAGAATTACAAACTCAAATATCTGAACAAGAAAAAGCAATTGAAATCGTTAAAGAAAGATCAAAAAATATCACAAATGTTGCAAATTCTCTTTTTGAAATGGTGTCAAAAGGAATAATGTCAATCGATGATAAAAATGCGCAAGAAATTTTGGCAAGTAATAATGCAAAACTAACTAGTGAAAAAGGATTTTCATTAATTGTAATTCAAGATGAAAAAATAAAGATAAACACTAATGCCTCACTCCAATCAATTGCATCATTATTATTTAATGAGGCAAAAAAGCAATCAAGTGCAATAAATTCAATTCAAACAATTAAAGAAAGAACAGAGCAAAAGCTAAAAAAATTCCAAAGTAAAACCGATTCTGAAAAAGATTTGGTAATGATTTCAGAAATTAGAAAGAAACATTGGTATGAAAGATATAGATGGTTCTATACATCTGATGGGTTTCTTGCAATTGGTGGAAGAGATGCTGCATCAAATTCAGCCGTAGTTAGAAAGCATTTGGTAAAAAATGATAGGATATTTCATGGAGATATTTTTGGCTCACCATTCTTTATTTTAAAAGAAGCAGAAAATGTACCTGATACAAGTATGAATGAAGTTGCACATGCAACAGTTTGCTTTAGTCGTGCATGGAGAGAAGGAATGTATGGAGTAAGTGCATATTGGGTAAATCCTGAACAAGTAAAAAAATCAGCTCCTAGCGGAGAATTTCTACCTAAAGGCTCTTTTACTATAGAAGGACAAAGAAATTTCATAAAATCTGATACTTTGAGATTAGCTGTTGGAATTATTCCATTAGACGATGATTATGTTTTAACATGTGGACCCCCTGATCCAATCAAAAAAAATTCTATTTGTTATGCAATTATTGAACCTCATGGCACTGAAATGGTAGATGTAGCCAAAAAAATTAGAATTGAATTCTCTAAATTACAAGAAGAAATTACAAAAAAAATATCTATTGATGATTTTGTTCGTGTTCTACCCCCTGGAAAAAGCCAAATTAAGGAAGTAGATATTGGAGATTATACTACTATTTCTAAATATTAAAATAAATTACATTTAGTTTAATAATTTTAATAGAATCTCACCTAGATATTTATTCAAAATCATGGATAATGATATAAGCTAGAATTAATGTTATTTTGTTTTGAATACCTAGAGCTTCTTATACGATTTAATTACAATGTTTTCAAGTTTTCTTTAAACAAAAAATACAATGTCATCTAATGTATTATAAAAATTCTATATCTATCTATTAGTTGAAACACATCTTCAACTAATTTAATCATCTTATAATTTGTATAAATTGTAGACACTAAATGATTTATCTCTATGGAAAAGCAATTGATTTAATTACTATAGAATCTAATTCTGAAATTTTAATTCTCTTTTGTTCCATACTATCTCTCATTCTAATTGTTACAGTTTCATCTTCCAACGTTTGATGATCAACAGTAATTGCAAACGGAGATCCAATCTCATCTAGTCTTCTATATCTTCTTCCTATTGCTCCTGAATGATCCAAAAATGCATCACATTTTCGTTTAATTTTTAGATAAATCTCATCAGCCTTTTCTTTTAATCCATCTTTTTTCACTAATGACAAAATTCCAATATGAACAGGTGACAAATAGGGTTTTAGAGCTAAAACTATTCTATCATGCTCTTTATCATCTCTCAGACTGTGCTCTAAGATAGTATAAAGACTACGATCAATTCCCATTGAAATCTCAAAGACATGAGGAAGAACTTTTTCATCATTATCCATTACATCGAATTTCTCATTACTTTTTTTTGCATGACTTGACAAATCATAGTCTGATCTATAATTGCATGCAACTAATTCAAGCCAACCAATTGTAGTCTTAACTTCAAAGTCAAATGCCACATCAGCATAGAATGCTTTTTCTTTGTCACCTAGTTTTCTGAATCTACTTTTTGTAATATCAATGCCTGTTTTTTCATAAAATTCTGTCAATATCGCTAAGTAGTATGCAACAAACTTGTTTGGAATAATACCTGATTCTACTGCTTCTTTACATGTCATGGATACAGGATATGTATCTGTTTGAACTTGGATTATCACATTCTGAATTTCTGAGAATTTCTCCATTTCATCTAATTTGGATGGATTACAAAATACTTCAATTTCTGCCTGATAAAATTCTCTTAAACGAAGAAGACTTTGTCGTGGTGCTATCTCATTTCTAAAACTTTTGCCAACTTGTGCAATTCCCAAAGGAAGTTTCCCTCTCATAGTTTTGAACAGTCTCGGAAAATCTACAAAAATTGATTGACATGTTTCAGGTCTAAGATATGCTTCCTCCTCCTCAGGCCCAATACCAACTTTGAACATCATATTGAAATTCTTTGTCTTACCAAAGCTCCCTTTACATTTTGGACACTTTATGTTATTTTGTAAAATAGCATTATCAAATTCTATCAAATCCTCACTTTCAGGGATCTCAATACCTGAAATCTCTGCAATCGTTCTATCTGCTCTAAATGTTGAATTACATTTTGTACATTTTATTATTGGATCTGCAAAATTACCCAAATGACCTGATGCCTCAAAAACTGATTTTGACATTATTTGGGAACCATCAATTTCAAGCATCCCATCACGTCTGATCAATTCCCTTCTCCATAACTCTAAAAACTTATTTTTCAAGCCAACTCCGGATGGTCCATATTCCCAAAACCCTGCTTGTGCATCTGCATAAACCTCACAGCTAGGAAAATAAAATCCACGTTCAAGTGCTAATTTCATTACATCTTCATAATCCATAATTTGATTCCTTATATTCATAGAATAAATTTCTACGCAAATTCCTTTGCTTTTCTAATATTCTCAAAGTCGTCCCTTTCATCATCAATAGGAGTCTCTAAAATTATTGGAATTTTTTTCTTGTTTGCAAATTTTACTACAGCTTCGATTCCTTTTTCTCCAATTCCACCCAATCCTAAATGATAATGTCTATCCAGATTACAACCAATTTCCCCTTTAGCATCATTTAGATGCAGAATTTTCAGATTTTCTATTCCTACGTATTTATCAAATTCCAAAAATGTTTCTTTTACACTATCTTTATTTGTTAGATCATATCCTGCAACAAATGCATGACAAGTGTCAAAACAAACACCAAATTTTTTTGTAGGTTTTAACTGTTTGAAAATCTCTCCTAACTGTTTAAAATCAGAACCAACAGAATTTTTTTGTCCTGCAGTATTTTCTAATAAAATCATCACATCATTTTTTGTTTGACCTGCTTTAGTTAAACCCTCTACTAATTTTTTAATTCCAGCTTCCTCACCTGTTCCTAAATGACTACCAAGATGAGTTACTAAATATGGAATCCCTAACTGTGAACATCTCTCAACTTCGCTAATCAAAGTTTTAACTGATTTTTCAAATCCATCTTCTTTTGGAGTTGCAAGATTTGGTAAGTATGGCATATGAGCACAAGTTGCAAATCTGTCAATCTTACTTGTTTTTAATTTTAATTTAAAATTAGCAATGTCATCCTTGGTTAGTTCTTTTGCATGCCAACCTCTCGGATTTCTTGTAAATATCTGAAAAGCAGAACATTCTCTTTCAACAGCATTATCCACTGCTTTGTCAATTGATCCTGATATCGATACATGGCATCCTATCTGCATTTGTGTTAATTTTCTTAAAACATAATTTAAACTAGGGTCCAAATTTAAAAAACCAGATTTTTAAGTAAACTAGGTGAATTACTAACATGTTAGAACTGGGTACTGATGAATTTGCAAAATATCCGTTTCTGGAAGGTGCTGGGAAAATTCTTAAAGACAAAGGTTTCCCATTATCACAATTTGGAACTGATCCTGATCTTAAATCAGTAGTTGATAAAGCATATCACAGACTTAAAGTTTCTACCAAAGGAGGTATCTACAAGTCTGAAATTATCAATGGAGAAGCATCTGATTCTGCTCGTGAAAAAGAGATTTTTTCATTTCTCTTAGCAATAGTATTGATAAAATTAACCGGAATGCACACGTTGATTAAAAGATTTGCTCTTGCCGAAGCTAGACGTGCAGAAAACCATCTTGAAAAAGATTTAGGAAAAGCTTCTGATAAATCAAAAATTGATTTAGCAATAAGAATTATTTATGATTTATTTAGTATTGAAGTTATAAAAGAAGATGATTTTTTTAAAATATCCGTATCTGATTATCTAAAACATTCAATAGATTTTCATGAAAGAGAATGGAAATTAATCAACCGACATGTAGAAGATGGAAAAGTATTACTTACTCCAGATAAAACAGTTAGATTAATTCGAAAAGAATTAGGCAATTACATTATCTCCAAAATTACAAATGCACCGACTCCACCGATGATATCTGGACTTGAAAATATAGTAAAGGAATTTACTTCAATTGGTAAAGATCTTGCTCCTTCTTACATTGTAACTAGTGGTGATTATCCTCCTTGCATCAAACATGCAATTGAAGTTCTTGAGAAAGGTGAAAATCTCCCTCATTCAGGAAGATTTATGCTTGCCACATTTTTACTTTCAAAGGGACAAACAGTTCAGCAAATTGCACCCTTGTTTAAAAATGCGCCTGATTATAATGAACGTGTTACACTATACCAACTTAATCACTTATCTGGAATGTCCGGAAGCGGTACCCAATATTCTTGTCCTTCGTGTGAGAAACTTAAAACTCAAAGTTTGTGTTATGCAATATCTGAATGTGATACCATCATTAATCCATTACAATTTGGAAAGAAGAGACAATCATGAAAGAAATTGATGTTAAGTTTGTAGAGGAATCATTTAAAAAATATTATTTTGATCACTTTGATCTTATTAAAGTTCCAGAAAGGGCATCTGAAAGAGAATTTGGTTATCAAAAGTTTAACTCCGGAATGATTCGTCATATTTCAATAAAATCTGATAAGGAATTACATCTTTTATTTATGCAAAATACTCCATCTGATGTTTATTGTTCAAATGCATGTTATTCCTTTCCTAATTTACCAATGAATGAAAAGGATTGGCAAGAGGCAGATCTAATTTTTGATATTGATGCAAAAGATCTTGATTTACCATGTAGAACAAATCACACTATATCAATATGTAATCAATGCAATGAAATTTTAAAAAATTCTTCAAAATGTATAAATTGTAATTCTATAAAATTAGAGAAAAAATCACTCCCATGTAAAAATTGTATTAATGCTTCAAAAACAGAAGTATCAAAATTATCTCAAATCTTAATTGATGATCTTGCTATAGTCCCCGAAAATATTCATGTATATTTTTCAGGTAATGAAGGATTTCATGTTTATGTACGTAACTCACAATTTCAACAAATTGATTCTAGAGGAAGATCCGAATTAGCAGATTATATCATGTTCCGTGGAGTGATTCCTGAAACATTTGGAATGAAAAAATTTAAACAAGATAGGTCCTCATTCCCAGATTTTGATGAAAAGGGTTGGAGAGGAAGATTTTCTAAATATATTTTTGGTTCTAAATCAAAACGCTCAAAAATTATCTCAGAACTAATTATTAATGGTTATTCATCTTTTCAAAAGATTCTTGATGAAGCATCACAAAATATTGGTGTAAAAATTGATCCTAATGTAACCATGGATGTTCATAGAATTTTTAGACTCCCAGGTTCCATTAACAGCAAAAGTGGTCTTACAAAATTATATTGTGAAAATTTGTCAAAGTTTGATCCGTACGTTGAAGCATCTTTTCTCAATGATGATCCCATAGAAATTATTGCAACCTGCCCGATTCAATTTAGTCTTAAAAGCAAAAAATTTGGTCCATATAACAATGAAAAAGTAACTATTCCTACTTTTGCAGCAGTCTATATGATTTGCAAAAAACTAGCAATATTAGCTTAATTTTACTGGTAAGACATTAATTTACCAAATCTTAACAAAACTTGATTTTGTATAGTGCTTCTACTGATAAACAAACTCCTCCTCCTGATGCTGGAAAATTCATCAGATTAGGTATTGTTGCTGTTATAGGAATCATAATTTTTGCCGCAGTAGGAAATCAGGCAGTAATTCTATCAATGAACTTCACCGAATTTGGTGATCAATTCAGTAAACCCCTCTATTACACATTAGTCTCAACCATAATTCTATCTGCAATTGCTCTTATTCGCGTAAATATTGTAGGCAGATCTTCAATTTTCTGGTATGTTATCAGTTCAGGAATAGGATTTCTTGGAAGCGGCGGACAGCAACCAATATCAACTAACATTCAAAGTTTCAGAAATTATAAACTTCCTTATGTACAGTTTATAATTTGGCAAATTACTAAGATATTACTTTTTGGAGCATTCTTTGCAAATATTATGTTTGGATTTGCCACAGTTTCATTTATTGAAGGAAATTACCTAGGAATTGAATATCTGCCAAAATTATTTACATTACCTTTTGTGACTCCAGATACTAATCCAACTTATGCTGTTGAAAATGTGGTTCCAATGATTCCTGCATTAGTAATATTGATCCCACCATTACTTGCAGCTATTGGATTGCGTTTAGTATTATACGTTGGAATTCATAGAATTATTCATGTAGTTACATCATATCTACAAGATTCTAAAGAAGGCAAGCCAAGATATCTAAACTACGTTTCAACTATTGAAGGAATGATTGGCATTGCTACTATTTGGGTAGGATTTAATCTCTTCTTTACTGATCAAATCGATTATAATACAAGATATGTAATTGGTGGTACACTTATTATTGGTCTTGCACTAATTACATTTTCAATAGTTGATAGAATTCGTGCACGTGTACTAACTCATATGTTTAAGCGAGATGTATACATTAGAATTCTAACAATTATTGTTATTGCAATAATTGTTGCAGGTGTTGTTTCTGTTAACAACAGTATTGCTGATGCAAAGAAGATTGAATTTTTAGGACCATATACAGCTCAACAAATTGGGGTGAATCGTCATCTTGGTGAATTAAACAACGTGCAAGAAAATATTCATAAAGTTCAATTAACATCTGTTTCTTCAAATAATATCAAAAATTATGTTAGTCAACATAATGATGTACTTGATGTAATCCGAGTCTGGGACTGGGAGGCAGCTTTTGCAAAATTAAAGCCTGAGATAGGCCTAATTCCATACGTAGACTTTGAAGACAATGATATCTTGCGCTTTAACAATACGTTGTATTGGACTGCATCTATGAAACCTATTCTACCAACATCTGTTAGCCTTGAAAATAAATGGTATAATGAACATCTGGTATACACGCATGCTCCAAATGGATTCCTTACTTTAGAAGCAACAGATGGCCAGATTGTTGATAGCGGAGAATTTTTCAAACAAAGAGCAATTTACTATGGTGAAGGAGGCCTTTTTACGGAAACATGGTCTGGTTATCCAAATTCAAGAGGCTCTAACAGTGCAGAACTTGGAGGAGTATCCTATTCTGGTTTGGGTGGATTAGATATATCACCACCATTAAGTTGGATATTTGAGCCAAACTTTTTACTTTCATTTCCATCTGAATCAGTCCATATTATGAGATACAAAGATGTACATGATAGAATGCAAATTTTGTATCCTTATTTCCTTTATGATTTGTTTGGAAAAGAATTAGATTCGCTTCCTGTTACAGATGGAACGAATTCTTATTGGTTGATTCCATTAATTATTGGATTTGATACTAGTGATATTCCATGGTCAGTTGGTAATCCATATTTACGTTTAGTAGGTTATGCGCTAGTGGATGCATACAATGGTGATATTCAATTACTAAAAACTGGTGATGATTTCTTTTCAGAAATGTTTTCTAGTCAATACTCTGATCAATTCAAACCAATACCAACATGGTTAGAAGAACAAATTAGGTATCCTGTTGAACTATTTAATTGGAAAACCGAGATGTATAATATTTATCATGTGACTAATGTAGAGACTTTTATTCAGGCAAACGAATTTTATGAAATTCCACGTGGTCTTGATACCTATTATGTTGTAGCAAAACCACCTGGTTTTGAAAAAACTGAATTTTTGGGATTACTTTCATTAGAATTAAGAGGATCTCAGGGCAGAAATCTTGCAGGATATATGATAGTTGAAAATGATCTCACAGGTTTAGGAAATATGCAGTTTTATGAGGTTCCATTAAACTCTACAACAAAATTAATTGGTCCTACTGCAGTCCGAGAAGCGCTTGATAGAGATCCAGAATTTGCTCAACTAAAGACTCTCTTAAGAAATCCAAGAATTGGTGATAATATTTTATATCGTGTAGGTGATCATGATGTTTACTTTATTCCTGTATATACTGCAGGTGCTGGTGGTGTAGTAGCCCAATTGGGTACGATTGCAGCAGTAGGAGCAGCATTTAATGGAGAATATTTTGTAGGGTTAGGGGAAACCCAAGAAAAAGCATTTGAAGCATATTTGAAGAAAGTTTCTGGTGTTGCATCAGCTGTTACTACTGCTGATGATAATTATGTTGAACTAATTAGAAGTGATAGAATTGAAATAATTAAATTATTATTTGAAGAAAATGGAATTTCAGTTGCTGAGCCAACATCAATTCAAATTCCATTATCATTCAATGAAGGGGAGACATTCTTCTTTACTGAAAGTGATCGTCTAAGCACTGTAGAGTTCTTGTCTGACTTTATTGATGACTTTGTAAAACCAAGAAGTGATAGAGTATTCATGTGGCAAGAAGAAAATAATCTCAACATTGGAACAATCTTTAACAAAGATGGAATATCTGAGATACATTACGTCTCGATTGAGGTAGGCAACTAATTGCTACTTGTTGTTGATAATGGATCTATCTATACAAAAAATTTAACTGATTTTTTAAACAACCAAAATATTTTATTTAAGAAACAAATCCCACATCTTTTAGATTTGCTTTCCCTTGAAAATTATGATTCTTTCATCTTATCTGGAAGAAGGAAAAATGATAAAAAAACCAATGAAATTAATTCTAAAATTATTACTTATTCAATCAAAAATAACATAAAACTACTTGGAATCTGCTATGGCGCAGAAATCTTAGCTCTAACCTTGGGTGGTACGATTAGAAAAATTCCATTACCTCAAAAGGGGAATGAAAAAATTAAAATAATAAAAGATAACTCGATCTCAAGTAATTATTTAGAAGTATTTGAAAGTCATGGATTTGAGATATCAAAATTACCTAATGTGCTTATTCCACTTGCTGAATCAAAAAATTGCCGATATGAAATAATTCGACATAAAACAAAGCCAATTTTTGGAACACAATTTCACCCAGAAATGAGTAAAGATGGTCATGAATTAATTAAAAAATTTTGTCTATTTTGATTGATATTAATAACTCTTAGAATTTCTTAATTCATGGAGCAAGAGGATCATCAATTAATTTTACCATTAATTGATCAAGAAAATATTTGTCTTCCATTACCAATTAACGTAGTATCAAAATATTGGAATATTGAATTATCTATGGTAGAGGCTGAAGAAACTGCCAAACAGTATTTAGGATTTGATGGAAGTATTCTAATTGAAGGAATTGAATCTGCTGAAAGACATGGTTTATCGTGTAAAATAGTTAATTCGTCTTTAAAAGAATTAAAAAAAATTATTGATTTGGGGATACCTCCAATAGTTATTCTTCCAGGAATTCCTGAAATTACTCAACATGCTTCAGTAATTACTGGATATGATGATGAAGAAAAAACAATTCTTCATTATATTCAGACAGGTAATAAACAAGGAGAACAACAAGAAGGAGCAATACCTCAGGATATTTTTGAGAAAGAATGGTCTGAAGAAGGAAAATTATTGATACTATTAGCCCCTTCAGACACCTTCTCATCAGTATCTCTTGAAAATGATTCTAGTAACAAATCAAATCGTCTATGTTTTACTTCTGAAAAATTTCGTATTCTAAAAAATTCCAAAGATACAATTGAATCATTACAACAAGCTCTAAAACTTGATGCAAAAAATTCAACTGCATTAAATCTTTTGGGAGCAATAATGAATGAACAAAATTCTTCTGATTGTATCAAATATTATGAAAGATGTCTAGAAATCAACAAAAGATCATATTTGAGTTATAACGGTCTGGGAAATTACTATCTAAAAACAAATCAATTTCAAAAAGCAGAAGAATGTTATACAAAGGCCATTAAAATTAACCCAAAAAGATCTGCAAAAATTTACAAAAATCGTGCTTATCTAAGAGAAAAACAAAATAAAAACTCTGATACAAAAGAAGATCTCCGAACTTATTTGAAATACTCTCCTAAAGCTTCTGATAGAGGAATAATAGAGCAAGCAATACGTGAATTATAATGCGGAGTGCGGGATTTGAACCCGCGACCTTCAGCTTGGGAAGCTGACATCTTACCAGTCTAGACAAACTCCGCCTAGAAAATATTCATTGACTATGATTAAATATCTTGATTGCTGTATTATTACATGGATGCAAGATGTCCTGAATGTGAAAAGGTTGCAAAATTAGATGATGATATTACTGTGGTAAAATGCCCTCACTGTAACTTCGAATCAGACTATGATTCATATCTTGAAATAATGAAAGATCATGCAATCAATATGTCATCTGAATACATTCCTGATAGACCCGGAATCTAATCACCAATAATTCCCTTTATCTGAGCAATCTAAATGAGCTCCACAATTGGGACAAAACATATGACATGCTTGCATATCAACCATTTTGTTATTACATCGTGGACATTTGATATCCTCTACCATGCCTATATTTGATAATCTTGATTTAAAAATAATGTCCAAAGGTTAATTAGTCCTTCAACTTTTTTTTGGAATAATTGGCAAACTTCAAACTTACAATCTCCGACATTAAAGGGAAATCAGTTTCAAAAGAACTCAAAGATAGTGATGCTAATGCATTATTGGGATTACAGTTAGGAAATGAAACTGATGCTGCAATTGTAGGATTGTCTGGAAAATTAAAACTTACTGGTGGTAGTGATAAGTCTGGAGTACCAATGAGAAATGATATTCATGGTGCTGCAAGAAAACAAGTTTTACTTTCTAAAGGTGTAGGTTTACAAAATGCAGATACTGGACAAAGAAAAAGAAAATTAATGCGTGGAAATACTCTATCCGAAGAAATCTATCAAGTAAATTGTAAATTTGATGGAGAATTACCAGTTGAAAATACTGAAGAAAAAACAGAAGATAAAAAAGAATAACTTAACATATACCGATTGTAAATTTTGATTCATGCATTGGCGAGAAACACTTCCTGATTGGTATATTAAAAAATATGGTTATCAACCATGTGTTAACATTGGTACTGCTGGTCATGTAGATCATGGAAAAACAACTCTGATTCAAGCTCTAACTGGTTCATGGACAAGTGTACACAGTCAAGAATTAAAACGTGGAATTACAATTCGTGTTGGTTACTCAGATGCAGCTTTTTACAAATGTAAAAAATGTGAAGAACCTTTAGGTTATTCAACAACTCCAAAGTGTAATAATTGTGGAAAAGAAAGTGAATTATCTAGAGTAGTGAGTTTTGTAGATAGTCCAGGGCATGAAAGTTTGATGGCAAACATGCTTTCAGGATCTGCTCTTATGGATGGTGCATTATTACTAGTAGCAACAAATGAAAAAGTTCCCAAACCTCAAACCAAAGAACATCTTTTAGCTCTTCAAACTCTTGGAATTCAACAAATAGTTATAGTTCAAAATAAGGTTGACTTACTTTCTTATGATGAAGCTCTAACAAATTATCAAGATATTACAAAATTTGTTAAAGGGACTTATGCTGCAAAAGCACCTATTATTCCAATCTCTGCACAATCTGGATTAAATATTGATGCATTAATTGGTTCAATAGAATCAACAATCAAAACTCCAGATAGAGATGAAAAAGCAGATACTGTAATGCATGTTCTACGTTCTTTTGATGTGAATAAGCCTGGAATAAAACTAAAAGATATCAAAGGTGGAGTAATTGGGGGAAGTCTTATTCAAGGAATTTTTAATGTTGGAGATGAAATTGAAATAAAACCTGGTATTATGAATGAGAGAAAAAAATCATATGAACCGTTACTAACAGAAATCACTTCATTAGGAACAGCTGCGGGAATCGTGGAATCTATAAAGCCTGGCGGTCTAGTAGCTATTGGAACAAAATTAGATCCGTCTATGACTAGGAGTGATTCATTTATCGGCTCAGTTATTGGTAAACCTGGAACACTCCCTGAAAACTCCACAGATCTAAAATTAGAAGTTAATCTTTTTGATTCTGCAGTAGGTGCAACTGAAGACATTAAAGTTCAGCCAATTCAGTCAGGAGAATTACTTCGATTAAACATTGGAACTGCACCAATATTAGGTAAGGTTAACAAAGTAAAATCGAAAAATATTGAAATTGAACTTAGAAGGCCTGCATGCATCTTTGAAGGAGGGAATGTTGCCATCAGTAGAAGAATTGCTGAAAGATGGAGACTAATTGGTGCAGGAATAGTTGGTTGAAGTAATCTGTGATACTAATTTTCTTATTCATCTAGCAACTAGAAGAATCAAAAATATTGATAATTTAGATGTTGAAATAGGTCAGATCACTTTTGTAGTGCCACAGGTTGTAAAAAATGAATTATCTAAATTAGCAACCAATCCAAAAAAAAATCAAGACATCCAATCAACTTTAAATTATATAAAAAATTTTAAAATCATTCCCATATTTGGCACATTTGCTGATAAAGAATTACTTGATTATGTATCTAACAATAAAGTTATTGTTGCTACTATGGATAAAGAATTAAAAAAACAGATTAAGGAATATGGTAATTCAATACTGTCATTTTCAAATGATACAATAGTTTTAGAATCTTAGAAATATTTAACTTCATGGGATTCTTAATGCTTTTCATATGAAATCTCTATCTTTAGAAAGTAAATCATTTGAAAATGGAGAAATAATTCCTAAAAAGCATGGTTATAAACATGGAAATAATAGTCCCCATCTTAAAATCAGTGGAATTCCAGAAGGAACAAAATCATTGGTTTTGATCATGGATGATCCAGATGCAATGGGAGCTGTCGGAAAAGTTTGGGTTCATTGGGTTTTGTGGAATATCTCTCCTAATACTAAAGAAATTCTAGAAAATTCTATTCCAATTGATTCAATTGAAGGCAAAACTGATTTTGGAGAAATTGGTTATGGAGGTCCTGCTCCACCAGACAAAGAACATACTTACGTTTTCAAACTTTATGCTCTAGATCATGAAATTTCTCTACAAAAAGGATCAACTAAAGCAGATGTTGAAAGATCTATGGATAATCATATTCTAGCTAAAACAAAACTTGAAGGAAGATATGCTCCATAATCTTATTTTGCTTTTGAAATAAAATATTAGATTTTTTGATAGAGTAAAAAGTAAATATAATTGATGAAAAATATTGAATTCAAAATCTAGTTTACTTTCTATTGGAAAATTTGATTTAAAGTTTTAACATATCTTAATCATAGGAATTCTTTTACAATTTTTTTTAATTACTTCTCAATCAAATCTTACCGGTTAGGCACTAAATCAGTCTAATCCTTTATTTAACTATCTGAGAAGTAACGCTCTTGATGAAATATATGCTGATTATGTAGTAGTTTTTGTTCAGGTCAGATACAGTTGTTAATATTGACAATCAATATTATCAGTTGTATATGCAAAAGATATTAAATTCTCTGTAATGGGAACAATCCATTAAATTAAATTTCTAATTGTATCTCTCAGCTAATCTATATCGCATGTATTTGTCATCTGGTGAAAATTTAGCAGGGTGTACTGAAATCGTCTCTTCCCCACACTTGGGGCACTTTTCTTTTAAAGTATAATGATTATACTTTGAACATTTTCTTAATAGGAATCTCATCTTAATTATCTCTTGTTTTCTTTGATTCTTCTCTAGTAAATTTGAATGAACCTTTTTTCTTTTCTATATTTGTTTGAATTTCTTCAATAATTGGTTTTAATGATTTTTCAGCAGATTTGAAATTCTCTGAAGTAATTGACAATCTATATTTTGGTGCACCCAAATATGTGATATCTATAGTAGAATCTTTTTTTAATATATCTAGTAATATTTTTTTAATAATTTCAACTCCATCTGATTTTTCACTTGTGATTTCCATAATGCCTCTAATTTCAACTGATGGAAGTTTAATTTTTGAGCAAATTTCTTCAATTACTGTTACTGTTTTTTTTGCAATCTTTAATTCTTTTACAGATTCAATTCCATTTCTTCCAATTTCTATAAATGCATCGTAAACTGAATCAAACTTTGAATATATACTATCTTCCAATTTTTCAATTTCTTCATCTGTTAATTTTGCTTTTTCTTTAACATTTTGTAATATTGTTTTACCTTTTTCAAATTTCTTAACTTCCTTCAGCTTTTGTTTTTTCTGATCTTTTGATACTTGTTTTAATGATAAATCAATATCTCCTCGTTGAGAATTTACTTTTTTAACAAGGAGAACTTTTTTCTCACCATCTCTGACAAATCTACTTACTGATCTAATCCAACCTGGAGCAATCTCTGAGATATGTAAAAATCCTTGAATACCGCCGTATTCATCTAATGTGACATATGCCCCATGATCCATTACCTTTGTAACTGTAGCTAGAACAATTTCACCCTGTTCAGGCATTTCTTGAATTTCAGTAGACATTTCTTCTAAAACTTATTCATGCGTAATTTAATGTTGCTGGTTAGAAATCAATTCCCTTCTTAGCTTTTATGCCATGCTGAAATGGATGTTTAATCTCTTTCATTTCAGTTACTAGATCCGCTATTTCAATTACTTTGTTTGTGGCATAGTTTCCTGTTAATACTAAATCCATTGATTGTGGTTTTGATTTGATTATGTTAAGAACATCCTCTACTGCAATCAATCCAAGATTTACTGCATAATTAATCTCATCTAAAATTACTATATCGTATTTTCCTGATTGAATTTTTTCATTACTGATTCTAACTGCCTCTTTTGCAATTTTTTCATGATCTCCTTTTGGACTTTTGTCATCAATTATTCCAACAAATCCTTTGCCTACAGCAATCATCTCAAATTCAGGCTCAAGTCTTTTAGAAGAATCCATTTCACCATAGTGCCATGAACCTTTAATGAATTGAATCATGCAAATTTTTTTCCCATAACCTGTTGCTCGTAATGCAATTCCTAATGCTGCAGTTGTTTTCCCCTTACCTTTTCCTGTATATACAATAGTTAATCCATACTTTTCCATAGTCAGCATTCAAAGGATATGGGTAAAAACATTCGGTATTTTTTAAAAAAGTATCAATTTAAATAAAAAATGATTCTAGTCATACGAATTGCAAATTCCTAGGATTGTATTAGCAGGCACTACAAGTGGAGTTGGAAAAACATCCATCACATGTTCTATTATTCATGCTTTACAAAAACGAGGTTACTCAGTACAACCATTTAAAGTAGGTCCTGATTACATTGATCCAAGTTATCTTTCAAGTATCTCAAAACGTGAAACATATAACTTAGATGTTTGGCTAATGGGAAAAAATCAAGTTTTGAATAGTTTTATTGTAAATTCAAAATCAAGTGTATCTGTAATTGAGGGCGTGATGGGTTACTACGATGGTTTTAGTGGAAATTCAAATTATGCTAGTACTCATCATGTAGCTTCAATTACAAAATCTCCTGTACTCTTGGTTTTGGATGCAAGTAAAACAGCTCGTTCTATTGCTGCAACTGCACTTGGGTTTCAAAAATTTCATCGAAATTCACGCATTGCTGGAATTATTCTTAACAAAATAAGTAGCAAGAAGCATGAATTTTTATGTAAATCTGCGCTAGAAAAAACTAAAATTCCAATAATTGGCATTATTTCAAAAAATCCAATCCTAAATTTGGAATCACGTCATTTAGGGTTGATATCCACACTAGATAATAACACACTAAAAAATCAAATTAGAAAAATATCAAAAATAATTTCAAAATGTTTAGATGTGGATCAAATTATCAAAATTATAAAAAATCCAATCACTTTACCACAAAAATCAAAACACATACACAAAAAACAGAAAACTACAATTGCAGTTGCTCGTGACACTTCGTTCAATTTCTATTATCAAGATAATCTTGAAGCACTACAACGTGAAGGAGCAAATCTAAAATTCTTTAGCCCTGTTAATGATAAAAAAATACCAAAATGTGATGGACTCTATATTGGAGGAGGATTTCCTGAAGTTTTAAGTAATTTACTTGAAAAAAATATCACTATGAAAAAAATAATTAAAAAAATGGCTGAAGACAATCTTCCAATATATGCCGAATGTGGTGGATTGATGTATCTAACAAAATCTATTATTTCAGATAACAAAAATCACAAAATGGTTGGTTTATTTGATGCTGAAACCAAAATGACAAAGAAAATGAGACTTAATTATACTAAAGGAAAGATCACTCAAAAAAACCCCATCTCAGACAAATTACATAATTTTCAGGGTCATGAATTTCATTATTCACAATTAGATTCCATTTCATCTGATTCAAAATTTGTGTATGATTTAGAAATTGGTGAGGGAATAAAAAAACATCAAGACGGGATGCTAGTACACAACACACTTGCTTCTTATGGTCATCTCTATTTTGATAGTTCAAATTATGCGCAAGTTTTTGTTAAAAATTGTATAGACTATTCACGAAGCTGATTCTGCTCTAATTAATTTAAAAATTGCATTGATTATGGCAGAAGCTGATGAGCTACCACCTTTTCTACCAATATTTGTAATAAATGGAGCACCTTCTAACTTTGATAATTGCTCTTTTGATTCAGCAGCACAGATGAATCCCACTGGAATTCCAATTATTAATGCAGGTCTGATAATATCTTCCTTCACCATCTGAATTACTTCTTGAAGAGCAGTAGGGGCATTGCCAATAGCTACTATACCTCCATCAATATTTGATTTAGCTACTCTCATGGATACCTGGGAGCGTGTCTTCCCTTCTTTTTTTGCTAATTCCATTATTTCTGGATTGGATATATTGCAAACTATGTTGTTTTTAAAATCTTTAAGATTTTGCTTATTCAGGCCTCCAATCACTCCATTAACATCAACTACTATACTGCAGCCATTTCTTAAAGCATCCATGCCACTTTGAATTGCATCCTTGTGAAAAATAATTTTATTTTTATTTGCAAAATCAAAGTCTGCTGTTGAATGAATTACTCTTCTCACAATTGGCCATTCCTTTTCATTATATTGATGTGTACCAATTTCATCTTCAATCATTTGCATACTGGCATCTTCAATTGATTGACCTTTTTTAGTTTGCATTTTCTACCTCTCTTGCTCTCTCTGATATCAAATCTATCATTTTTTTATCAGTTCCTAAATGTTTGGTAATGAAAGTTTTTTCTATATTAGAATTTTTTAGTGCTGGTATCAAATCATTATTTATATCATTTTTTACGTGTGCTCCTTCATGAAGAAAATAAAAAACAATAACTAGTACTTTTGGATTATCCTTTTCACATTTTTGTATACCTTTAAAAATATCTGGTTGTTCTATTTCCAACCAACATCTACTTACATTTCTATATGAATTATTTAATCCAGTAACAATATAATTTAACGACATTTGAGCATTAGGATCTTTACTTCCATGCCCTATAATCATTACATCTACATCTTTTTTTGGAAGAGTGATTTGATTTTCTTGTAATGTTTTGGATATTCTATTTTCAACAATATCTATCAAAGTTTTGTGCATGCTCATAGGTTTAGTGACAACAAATTTTACATTGGTATCTTTTTGGAATTTCATTACATCCGTAACTGCATTCTTTACTTTTTTACCTGGATACAAAAAATAAGGAACTATAGTCAAAGAATCAATATCTTGTTTGAGACACTTAGTAATTCCATCTTCGATATATGGTGGTTCAACCTCTAGAAAACAAAAATCAACAAACTCATAGCCGCCTTTTGCATGAATTCCTTTGCAAATTATCTCTAATTCTTCAGAAGCCTCTCTTTCCCTGCTTCCTCTATCAATTAGTAGTAATCCTCTTTTCAATTCAAAATCCTCGCTATTGCTATTGTCAAATTTGGTGGGAATTTTTGCTTTTCTACAATCAATTCTCCTCCAGAAACCTTGATGGCTGCAGCTTCAGATACACTTGGAGTTCCTTCAAACGCTCTTACAGTTTCTGATGGGTTTGGAGCAGAAATCTCATCTAAATCCTCTTTGCTTACATATTCAACAGGAATATCCATTTCTTCTCCAAGATCTATCAATCCTTGTACATCCTGTGGTTTTTTTATTGAAACAAGTTTTACAACCGACTTTGAACTTAGTTTAAATTTTTCTAAACAAAACTCAATTCCTTCTTTGATTGTCTCTTTTGTAGTGTCCCAGTGTAATCCAACACCTATCACTAAGCTTGGAGGACGATATATTACAGATTGTTTAGATAACTCTCCATCGATTATTTTATCCGAAATTATGAGATATGCTTTAGAGTTTGATTTTTTTAAATCTTGTAAATTTTCATAAATTGAAACATTTTTTGGCAATTCTTTACACCATTTTTTATTACCTGCATCTTGAAAAACTCCTATAGGTTCCTCATTTACCATATGTGCACTAATTTTAGTTACGGTTGAATCATCATCGATTTTCCAATTAAATTCTCTTCCAACAAGATCAACTGCTATAGTTTTGTTAACATCAGCTGCAGTAGTTATTACTGGTAAAGATCCTAATTTTTCTGCTATTTCTTGAGTTAATTCATTAGCTCCTCCAATATGACCAGATAATACACTAATTACAAAATTTATTTTATCATCAATCACAATTACTGCAGGATCTGTTTTTTTATCTTTCAAATGAGGTGCAATCAATCTAATTACTGCACCTAATGAAAAAAGACAGATTAATGCATTATTGTTTTTAAAAAGTTCAACAATTTTCTCTGATGTAGGCTCAGAATACCATATAATCTCATTATCCCCATTTGATAATTTCAAGGGACCAAAAACGCTCCATTCTGGAAATAGTTTTTTTAAATTTTGTCCAATTTTAACTCCATTTTTGGTAATTGCAAGAACTGAAGTCTTCTCCATACACAAAACTTTCCAACTTTAATAAAATACCTTACTCTTCTGATTTTCTAGCAAGAATACTTCCATCAAAATCAAATAATATTACCTCAATTGGAACTTTTTCCTCTGAATGTTTTCTCATATGTTTATAGGTCTCATTACAAATTAATTCAAAAAATCCATTGACATTATTCTCATGAATTATTTCAGAAACATGTCTGGCTGTATTTGCTTTTTTAATACTTTTAATCACTAATTCATTTGCGTTTGCTCTTCTTGCTAATTCTGAAAGAAAGTTCATATCTACTTTAGAGCCTTTAACGTGAGTTTGTTTTATACCTGCAGCCATTTTGGTAAGTTTTCCAATAAAGCCAACAACATATGCTTTTTTAATATTTTTTTTACTACATTGCTGAATTGTATAACCTGAAAAATCACCCATCTGTATAAAACAGTGTTCTGGTAAATCTAAAATTTTTTTTGCATAATCTTCACTTCTTCCACCTGTTGTAAGAACTACGGTATAATTTCCCATGGCAATTGCTACATCCAAATTTTGTCTTATTGATGCTGCATAAGATGCTGTAGAAAACGGAATAACAATTCCACTAGTACCTAAAATAGAAATTCCATTTTTAATCCCTAATCTTGGATTATCTGTTTTTAGTGCCAACTCTCTTCCTTTTGGAACAGAAATTACAACTCTGAATCCTTTCTTTTTAAGAATTTTTTCACCTATTGATCTTAAGTTCTCATCAATCATTTTCTTAGGTACTGGATTTATTGCTGGTTTATTAATCTCCAAACCTAATCCAGGTTTAGTGACAATTCCAACCCCTTCTCCACCATCAATGTCAATTTGATTTACTTTGTCTGTAAATGACAGCTCTACAATAATTTTTGCACCGTGAGTTACATCTGGATCATCTCCACCATTCTTAATCACGGAACACTTTGCTCTATTGGAATCAAATTCACAAGAATAAATTGGAATTTCAATAAAAGATCGTTTTGGTAGCAAAATATCGATATTTTCAATTTTTTGCTGATTCATAATTGACAACAATGCAGCCTTGGCTGCTGCCGTAGCCGAACTTCCAGTTGTATATCCTGTCTTTAATTTTGTCTTTTCTTCCACACATTTACTGTATTCATTTTGCTGTATTAACTCTTATTTGATAATTTTCAAAATATTCTACATAGATTTAAAATTAAAACTGATTTGATATTATTATGGCAAAATACAAGAAAATAGTAATTACTGGATCTAATGGGTTTGTAGCTAAACATCTAAGAAAATATTTATCTGAAAAAAATATTCAGTTATTATCAATATCAAGAAATAATTTTAAAAAATTTAAAAATGAATCAAAAATTATCTCAAACAATTACAATGAAAACAATCTCCTCAAACAATTACAAAATTCTGATGCATTAATTCATCTCATTGGTATTGGTAAACAATCTGTAAATACTAATTATAACATGATAAATGTTGAAATCACAAAAAATATTGTAAATTTATGTAAAAAAGCGAAAATTAAAAAAATTGTTTATCTGAGTGGTTTGGGTGTTTCAATAAATTCGTCCACAGGATATTTTATTTCTAAATATAATGCTGAAAAAATTATCATTAATTCTGGGTTGGATTATACAATTTTTAGACCTTCGTATATTGTTGGAAAAGATGATCATTTCACAAAATATCTAAAAAAACAAATTAAACATGGAGAAATTAAAATTCCAGGTTCTGGAAACTATCTCATACAACCAATCTATATTGATGATGTTGTAGAAATCATTTTTCAATCCGTTTTTCAATCCAAATTTAGAAATAAAATAATTGATCTTGTTGGTCCTAATAATTTAACTTTCAAGAAATATGTTCAACTTTTTTCTAAAGGAACTAAAACAAATATTAAAAAAATTGATTTAGAATACGCATATCATGCTGCCATTACTAATACAAAATCTGATTTTAACACAGATGATCTAAATATTCTAATTGGTAATTTCAAGGGAACTCATCAAAAATTAAGAAAATTTACTAAAATTAAATTTCACTCAATCTTGGAATTATTAGAGACTGGTAGATTGCTTTAGTGTTTGAGCTTTGTCTGTCTTTTCCCAAGTAAATTCTGGTTCCTCTCTTCCAAAATGACCATATGAAGCAGTTTTTCTATAAATTGGTCTCTTCAAATCTAACTGTGATATGATTCCTGATGGTCTCATATCAAAATTCTTTCTTACTAGTTCTTCTATTTTATTTTCTGGAATTTTGTTCGTTCCAAACGTATTAACATGAAGTGATACTGGTTCAGCAACTCCTATTGCATATGCGAGTTGTACCTCACATCTATCAGCTAATTCTGCTGCAACTAGATTTTTTGCAATATATCTACACATGTAACATGCGGATCTATCTACTTTTGAAGGATCCTTTCCTGAAAATGCTCCACCACCATGTCTTCCGAATCCTCCATACGTATCTACAATGATTTTTCTTCCAGTTAAACCTGCATCTCCATGTGGTCCGCCAATTACAAATTTTCCAGTAGGATTAATGTGAATTTTTATTTCTTCATTCCAAAGCTCTCCTAAAACTGGCTTGATCACTTTACTGATTATCTCTCTTGAAATTTCCTCTTGAGAAATCTCAGGTGAATGTTGTGTTGAAACTACGACTGTTTCAATTTTTGTAGGTTTGTTATCATCATATCTTACAGAAACCTGTGTTTTTCCATCAGGTCTTATCCAAGTAAGGACATTATTTTTTCTTACTTCAGCAAGTTTCTGTGCAAGTTTTTGTGAAAGTAAAATTGGCATAGGCATAAGCTCTTTAGTTTCATTTGTTGCATATCCAAACATCAGTCCCTGATCACCGGCACCTTGCTCTTTATCTTTAGTTGGAGTAACACCTTGACTAATATCCGGACTTTGTGCATGAAGACGTAATGTTATTTCACAAGATTCTGTATCAAACATCAAATCTTTGTTGTCATATCCTATCTCCCTTATTGTTTTTCTAACTAATTCTTCTTGGGCTTTTTTATCAAAATTTGCTTTTGATGTTACTTCTCCTGCAACAGCTACAAAATCTGTGGTAACCATTGTTTCAACAGCTACTCTTGAATCAGGATCTTGTCTAAGAAATTCATCTAAGAATGCATCTGAAATATTATCACATATTTTATCTGGGTGTCCTTCAGTTACTGATTCCGATGTAAATAGAAAATTATTGGTCATAAAACTACACTGTTCACTAGAGTTCATTTTCTAGTTTGATAAATAATACATTATTACCTCTTACGATAACTCTTCCATAATTGGCAATTGTTTTACCATCGTGTAGTTCTTCTGCGTCTGTCATAATCAAATTCATGTATGAATCAACATTATCCATTTTTCCTTTATACTCAACTTCATTTTTGAGTCTTACTGTAACTTTCTTCTTGGTATTTTTTTGAAGAGTAGTTAGAGGTCTTTTTGCGCTAGTTGGTTGGGACACTAATTGTTCACTTGTTTTGCAACTTTGTTCTCTAGAATAAAAGCCTTGCCTCCTCTTTGAAAATTAAAATTCTTTAAATTTTTTCTTCATTTTCTAACAATTATGCAAACGATTTCTACTGGTTTACAAAAATTAGATGAATTCTTAGGAGGTGGAATTCCTGTGGGTGTTATAGTAGATATTTTTGGTAGAAATGGAACTGGAAAAACTCAATTGTTATTACAACTATCGATCAATTCAATCAAAAATAACGGCAATGTTTTGTATTTGGATACAACTGGCGGCTTCAGACCTGAGAGAATTCTTGAAATTCAAAAACAATCTAACTTTGAGTTTGATATTCTTGAAAAAATTACCGTATCTAGAATAACTAACACATCAGAGCAAATAAAATCAATTAGCAATATTCAAAAAAATGATTTTTCATTAATTATTATTGATAATATAACTGATTTATTTTCTTATGAATATAAGAAGGAAGAATCTATTTTTGAAAAAAATGTCTTATTTACACGATACATGCATGAACTATCTAATTTTGCAATAACAAACAAAATTCCAATTGTTGTCTCTAATATGATTCGAAACATAGATGGAAAAGAAGTTGAGAATATGAAAAGTGCCATTGATCCTTTCACCCATATCAAAATACATCTTTTTAAAAATTCATCAAGATTTCAAGGAGAAGTCTATTGGATTTTGAACAAAGAATATTTTTCTTACACAATTGATAAATTTGGCATATCTAATCATCCCGAAGATATTTAATGGTCAATCCTAAAGTTAAATTATGGTGGGAATTTTTAATTCAATTCCAATTATTACTATTGTTTTGTTTGCACTTGGTTTGGTAGGTGTACTTGTTTATGAAAGATCAAGATCAAATTCAACAAACGAATCATAATATTGAATCATTGTTTGAGAAATTTGGTTTTTCAAAACTAACTGAAATTCAGAAAAAAGCTTTACCAATAATTTTACAAAAAAAAGATTGTCTTATAATTGCTCCAACTGGTTCAGGAAAAACAGAGTGCTCTGTAATTCCAATTTTTTCTTTTTTAAAAAATTCAAAGAAAACTGGAAGAATTAAAGCACTTTACATTACTCCTTTACGAGCATTGAACCGTGATGTATTTAGAAGAATTACAAAATATGCACATGACAACAAATTATCAATTGAAATTAGACATGGAGATACTACACAAAAAGAAAGAAAAAAAATTTCAGAAAACCCTCCAGATATTATGATCACAACACCTGAAACTCTAGTAATTCTTTTGACCCAACAAAAAACACTTGTAGCGCTATCTGAATTAGAGTGGATTGTAGTTGATGAAGTTCATGAATTACTGTCTAGTAAAAGAGGTTCTCAACTGTCATTAAGTATTGAAAGATTAGCCTTTAACTCAAAATATCCTCTTACAAAAATAGGCTTATCTGCTACAGTTGGAAATTTTAAGGAAGCTGGAAAATTTGTCGTGGGTACAAAACGAAAATGTGAGATAATCAGAGATACATCGATGAGAAAATATGATGTAAAAATAAAATATATTGATGGAACAATTTCTGATGTCGCAGAAAAAATTATTGAGTATATATTAGAATTAAAGTTAGATTCTCCTGTTCTTTTATTTACTAATACTAGGGGGGAAGCTGAATTTTTGGCTTCAATCTTGAAAGAAAAATCATCTTTACCAATTGAGTTACATCATGGTTCTCTTTCAAAAGAGGTTAGAGAAGAAACTGAGTTGATTTTACGTGAAGGAAAACATGGTATTATTGTATGCACATCTTCTCTTGAATTAGGATTAGATATTGGTTCAGTTGAATTAGTAATACATTATGGTTCTCCAAGGCAAGTCTCAAAATTTATACAAAGAATTGGAAGAAGTAGACATAATCGCAATGCATCAGCACAGGGATTAATTATAACAAATAATGCTGATGATGAATTTGAAGCAAGAGCTATCCTTGATCGTATTCAGGAGGGTTCAATTGAAGAGCAAAAAATTCATGATGCATCTCTTGATGTTCTAGCTCATCATTTAGTTGGATTGGTAATGCAAATTGGAGAACTTTCAGTTCAGCAGGCTTTTGATATAATAACAAAAGCATATCCATTTCGTAATTTATCAATGGAAGAACTAATAGAAGTATTGGATTTGCTTGATTCAAATTATCTGATATTTTTTGATCGAACAAAAATGACCTTTTGGAAAAAAGGTCGTGCATTCAAGTATTATTTTGAGAATCTTTCTACAATTCCAGATATTCTTAAATTCAAAGTATTTGATAGTGTAGGAAAAAAAATCATTGGATCATTAGATCAAAGATTTGTAGGCAATTTTGGTGACCCTGGAAATATTTTTGTGTTAAAAGGCTCACAATGGAAAATACTGAATGTAGATGAAAAGTCATTTACAGTCAATGTTGAATCATTTCTAGGTGGAGGAATTACAGTTCCATATTGGGAAGGAGAGAGTATTCCGATTGATTACAAAACTTCAAGAAAGGTGGGATCTTTTCGTAGTAAAGTCAAAAATGGAACTCTTGTATTAACAAATAAAATTATTGAGAAATTAGTTTTTAATGAAATCCATAATGAAAATAATATTTTAATTGAATCAAATAGATCTATTGGTTCAATTGTAATTCATTCATGTCTTGGCACTAAAATTAACACTACATTGTCAGCATTACTCTCTTCAATACTATCTTCAATGTTAGGTTCCATAGTTGATTCACGTTCAGACGGTTATAGGATTGTTTTATCATCTAGATCACGTATTTCAGAAAAACTTTTCACGGAAGTTATAAAAGATGATTATGATTTGCATTTGATTATTAGTACATCTTTATCTGGAACTCATAATGTTAATTGGAAGACTTGGTGTGTTGCAAAAAAATTTGGAACTGTTGGAAGGGGAGCAATATATGAAAAAAAATATGCTCGATTTTTATATGAGCGGTATTATAAAACCCCCCTTGTACGTGAGGCTCTTCGTGAATTATTTCATGATAAATATGATCTAAAAAATTGTGATATGATACTCAAAAAAATACGTGAAGATGAAATACATCTTAAGTGGTTAGAAGTTGAGCAATTTTCAAAATTAGCAGAACCAATCTTAGATCATACTACAAAATATTATTCGTCCCCAGCAAATCTTGACAAAGGGATTCTTGATTTAGTAAAAACTAGGTTAGAAAAGACAAAACATCGCCTGATTTGTGCTAGATGTGGAAAGTGGGAACGTGTATTTCAAACATCTGAAGTTAAAAATAATTTAATATGTCCATATTGTAAAGCTCGTCAAATAACTGCAACTTATTATTCTGATTATGATTTACCTAAGATTATTCAAAAAAAACACCAAGGAAAAAAATTATCTTCTGATGAAAAACACAAATTTGATCGTGCCTGGAAAGTTTCTTCTTTAGTTGAAAATTTTGGAAAGATTGCTATTATTGTAATGTCTGGATATGGGGTTGGCGCTGATACTGCAGCAAGAATATTACGAAATATGGTTGATGAAGAACACCTGTTCAGACAAATCTATGAGGCAGAAAGACAATATATTGTAACCCGGGGATTCTGGGATTCCTAATTTTTCTTTATAATTTTAGAAAATGGCGTTAGGAAAAGCTCTATTCTACCTTCAATCCCAGCCTTCGCATTTAGACCTGTAATCGAAACAATTTCTCCTAATTCACATTTATCAATTAGTCTTGCTTGCTTTCTCCAACCTTTTACCCAAATTTGACCTGTATCATCTTCAACAAACATTTCTGAAAGTAAAATTGATTCTCCAGTCTTTGTTTGAACTTCACGCCTCTCAGGAACTTTTAATATTATTGCTTCAATGCAATAACTCCCATCAACTCTTACATCGTTAATCTTTGTTCTAATCTTAGATAATGATAGAATGGATTCATCATTATCTAATTTTCTTACAAACGAATTTTCATCTAATGTAATTGAATTTCCATAAACTTTAGATGGCATACATTCTATTACGTCACCCTCCACACAAATACTAGTAGAATTTGAAAAATCACTAATATTATACAAATTTTTCTTATTGTCTACTGCTAAAATCATATTTTTATCATTATCTGATGGTGATATTGAAAGTACTCGCACAATTATCGGCTCTACTTCTTTTCCGCCTTCAATTTCAATAATTGTTGCATCATTTCCATGAATTTCCAATCCCTGATTTCCTGATTTAATTTTAACACCAAGTAACCTTATTTTGGCTGACTGTAAAATCATGTTAGGTATTGAGGTTTCATCTTTGCCCCAAAGAACTACTCTAATCCTACTTCCGTCTTTTCCTTTTAGTCTCATTCTTAGTGCTTTTCCTAGTTGACCACGAGAATTTGTAAATTCCATACCACTAATCATACCATCAATTATTCCTGAGATTACAAGATCTTTTTGACCCTCTTTTAATTCACTAATGTCTTTTGTAATTGTATCAATAGTTGGAATCTCACTTTTTGTATCTGTAGCTTCAATGTTAGATCCAGATCCAATATTGATTGTTGGAGAACCATCAAGATCTGATTTAACATAAGCTTTGATGATTTTAATTAAATCCCCTGGTTTCAGATTTTCAATTCCTGGTAAATTTGCTTTTTCATCCCATAATTTTACACTTGCAGTAGAATTTTCGTCATAAACGGTCATTGTTCTAAGATAAAATGGCGATCCGTCTTTTCTTGAATATTGTTTTGCAGGTGAAAGATTCAAAACTCTTGTTTGTAATGATATTTCTTTTGCTCCTGCATACAGATCTTTCAAACCAATTTCAACCTTAAGTGGCTCAGATAATACAATTCCATAATCTGATGCTATCAAAAATAGTGCTCCTTGATCAGTTAGATACCCTGCACCTATTTTTTCTTTTTTTAACTGTATTTGCTCTTCAATGTCCTTTTTAGTTAATTCTGGTTTTTGCTCAAGAAATTTGGCAATAAGATTTTCAAATTCAGACAATTCGTTTTTTGCTAAACTTGTTCTATTAATAAAAATTTCATTAGTTTGTCAATTTGATTTTTTCTAGAAATGATCGCTTTCTAATATTTCTACAGAACTCAGAATTTTTAAATCAACACTTTTCTAAATTCATGCATATTTTATTTAAATTAATTCTAATTATTTGAAAATTACTCTGATTTACTTCATTAACTAAATTAATAGGAAGATCGCAATTTTATTATGTCTTGCATTAATGTTGATCATTTATCAAAATCTTATGGCTCCATCCGTGCTGTAGATGATCTTGTGTTATCCGTTAAATCTGGACAAGTCTTTGGATTTTTGGGTCCTAATGGGGCTGGAAAATCTACAACAATAAAACTTCTTACTACACTTATCCCACCTTCGAGTGGTTCTCTCTTTATTCTTGGTATGAATGCTATAACAAATCCTCTTCAAATTCGTCATAAAATAGGAGTTGTTTTACAACAACCAAGTTATGAGCCTACTCTTTCTGTTGAAAAATCTCTTGATAAATATGGTATGATGTGGAATGTTCCAACAACCGAACGTAAAAAAAGAATGGAACAGCTTTTACAAGATTTTGATCTAGTGGAAATTCGAAAAAAAAGAAATGAAGATCTTTCGATTGGTCAAAGAAGAAGAGTGCAGGTTGCACGTGAATTTATGCATGATATGGAATTGTTATTCTTAGATGAACCTACCGTTGGTCTGGATCCAAGTGCTAGGAGAAAATTATTAGATTATTTAAAAATTAAAGTAAAAACTGGACTAACTATTTTTTATACCACGCATATTCTAAGTGAAGCTGAATATCTTTGCGATCAAATAGCTATTATTGACAAAGGAAAAATTATTACTGTTGATTCCCCTGATGCATTAAAAAACAGATTTGGAAAAGAAAAAACTATTAAAATTCATTTATTAGAAAAACATTCTGATATCTCATTTCTTTTAACTGGAATCTCCGATTGTAAAATTAATTTTGAGAGTGGAACTAACATCATAATTAATTCCGAGCAATCAGAATTAGTATTATTACAAATATTGAAAATACTTAATAAAAATAATATTGAGATTGAAGATTTGTCTGCTATCCCAACAAGTCTTGAAGAAATATTTCTGAAAATGATGAACAAAAATGCATCCAATAATTAGACTAGTGAATCGAAATCTGACGATTTCTCTTAATCCTGGATTCTTGATCTGGCAAGTAATTTTTCCCCTAATCTATATTTTTGTTGCAGGATTTGCATATGCGCCATTAATTAGTGAAGTTCCATTTGGAGCAAAAGATCTTGATTATCCTGCATTTTTAGCATCAGGAATGATTGGATTTAATATTATGAATAGTACGCTTGTCTCTGGTATCATTATTTGGAATGATAGAAAGCATGGAATGTTTGAGCAAATAATGTCTGGACCTTTTACTCGTAGTCATTATATTCTTAGTAATATATGCACCATAGGAATTGTTGGATTAGTTAGTGCAACACTGATTGCTCTAGTTGGGTATCCTGTATTTTTTGAATCTGTAGAGTTCTCAATTATAACAATTCCAATAATTATTTTTGGTGCAATTACTGGTTCTGTATTATTTGGATCATTGGCCTCAATAATTTCCACCAGATTACGCTCAAGTGAGGGATTTAATGTAATTATTAATACTGTTTTTCTTTTCTTTGCTTTTGTTAGTACTGCATTTTATCCTGCAGATGGTGCCCCTGAACCACTTCATTCTGCATTTTATTTGAACCCACTTACTTATCTTGTGGATGTAATTAGAGCAGGAATTTTTGGTAATATTACTAACTTTGTTATTTTTGAAATGCTAGTTCTTGTTTGTATTGCATCTGTGTTATTTGTAATTGCTTCAAAACTTCTTACAAAATTAGATTTTTAATTACTGTGATTATTTTTGTATTTTTCATATAACTCATTAATTTTTTTAACGATGTCTAAATTTTCATCCTTTACTAAATCTAGATTTAGAATAACCCAATGACCCTCAATAATACAAGGATATATTTTTGTTCTATTATCTAAATTTTCGTGAATTTCATCCATGAATTTCTACATTTCATTAATGCCTATGCCTTTTTCTTCACAATTCCTTTTGTAATCTAAGTATAATTAATTATCCATCATATGTTGTATCAACTAATATTTTTACAAATTTCGTAGTTTTAGTTGTTGATATCTATTTTATTTTTTTAAAATTTTTCTAAATCTGATTTCATTTTTGATTCTATTTATTTATCGTCTGATGAAACAAATTTTGTATATTTTTTAATATTGTCCATAAATTTTTTATGGATTCTACGAACAGGCGAAAACAATATGATAATTTCAGATTTTTCTTGGATTTTTTTGTTATTCTAGGTTTTACTGTGGAATGATTCAAAACTATTTTCAAACCTTGAATCTTATTAGTACAGTTTGATATAATATGTATAAAATATGTTAATTCTCTTGTAATACAAACATGAAGATATTATGGATTTTGGATTGTAGAATTTTCTGAATGATTTTCATATTTTGAATTAATTTCTACACAATCAAAATTTCTTTTCACAAGTAAATTGAATAATGTCTTTTCAACTTACGCTTATTTCTAATATGATATATGCCATTGTGGCTAATTTCAGGAAATTGATCTGGTTATATTCGTGTTATAACTTATTCTTGTTTTTATAAAAGTAGCCCGGCCCAGACTCGAACTGGGGTCAAAGGCTTCAAAGGCCTCTATGCTTGACCGCTACACTACCGGGCTGCTAAATCGAGCACTTTTATTCCCTTAATGAACTTTTTATTTAAATAACTTAGAATTAAACAGAAATTATTCTTTTATAACTTTGATTAGTTTCTGTATGGGATCTTCCATTTTTCCTACAATTTTTTTTGCTCTATTTTGATTTGGATTCTTTTTTGTTCGAATTTTTTTTCCAATATAATTAGAAATTCTATTTGGATTTGTTTCCCGTTTTATCAAATATTTCTTTACAAGAAAATCTTCAATTATGTTAGGAACTGCGTTGTAAGATATAGTTGGAACTCCCATTAATGCAGATTCGGCTGTCATTGTTCCACCAGATCCTATGAAAATATCTGTGTTATTTAACAAATGTTTTCCATCATATGACATTTTCACAATTTTAGCTTTTCCGCCAATTAATTTTTGAAGATTTTGGATTTGTTTTGTATATCTTCCTAAAATAACAATATTTTGATCACTGTAATCTTTTATAATTTTCTCTATAATTGGAATGATTTTACTAGATTTTGACATATATGAGGCCTCTTCTTCTTCTACTCTGATCAAAATATTTTTTTGTTTATTGTTGTTAAATGGCAATATCGCTTTTTGATTAATCTTTCTTTTTATGGTAACAGATGCATCAATTGCTTTATATGAAATAATATTCTTTTTATCGATCCCATATTTGGAAAATTTATTTTTAGGAATTATGTATGGAATTAACAATTTTTGAATCAATGGCAATGTTAATCTCATAACCGCATTAGCATGTGGTGAATCACAAAATGCAATATGCCTTATACCTAATCCAAATGCAATTCTAGCCGCTTCAGGTGAGCAAAAACTAATTGTTATGTCTGGTGAGAATACTTTGATTATTTTTAATAGTTTCTTCATTCTGTCTATACTGGCTTTAACTTTTGTTTTTTTGTCGCCACCACCATGTTTTCCTACAAAAATAAGGTCAAAATCTCGTATTTTTGCTAATTTAGAAACTTCTTCATATTCCCTTGAAGTGCATAAAAGTTCATGTTTTCCTCCTAATTTTTTAATTATTGATTCAGAAAACAATAATTGTTTTGGTGTAAGAATGTCAATCCATATTTTCAAGTATTTTTCATAATTGTAGTTAGTTCAATAAGTTTTTCTTGGTCTATAATTAGATCCTAGATAATGGGGGGAGTAAAAGTTGTTGTTTATGGTCTTAGTACTGAGGGATATGCTATTGCATCCCAAATGGCCATTAATGGTGCAGATGTTTACATTATAGATGAATCAACTCCATCCGCAATTTCTCTCAAAGCAGAAATTGCCAAAACATATCCTAATGTTTCATCTCTCAAAGAGGATGAACCTCTATTATCTATGGAACCAATTGATGTAGCAATTTCTAAAGCACAATACCTTTTCTTTACTCCAAGAGTTAGAAAGACAGGACAAGATATTAAAACTGAAATTCATTCTAAATTTAAGGATGCGGTAACATCATTACAGAAAAACAGCTCAGTTATTTTCACTCTTCCAACAGGATTTGGAGGTAACAATGAAAATATTTCATTGTTAGAGCATGTTACAGGTCTTGAAGCTGGAAAACAAATTTCTTACTATTATTATCCATTAGAGAATCTTAATGAGCAACCAAAAATTATTGGAACATTTAATGGAAAAGAGGATCTTACATTGTCTGGATTACTTACTGTTGGAAAAAAAGAGAAACAATTTGCTACAATTTCATCGTCGGAACATCTTCATGCAATTAATGTCTTATCTAGATTCTCAAGATTATGTAGTGTTTTAGAGGTTTGTAAATATGCTCAAGATGAAATTACAAAAAATGATTTTGCTTTAGATGATTTTCAAGAAATTTATCTTGATAATATGGTTAGTGGCCTCTTTGATTTAAAATCTTTAGGATCATCATTCGAAGGAACCAATAGTCTAATGTATCTAATTAATGGAAGTGTAAAAGGAATTGATGGATACATTAAACGACTAATTGATAAAATTCGTATAACATTGAAGAAAAATGATCTAAAAGCAAGCAGAACAAAAATTGTATTATCCTGGAGTCTTGATCAACATGCAATGCGTGGAGATAAAATTGAGATGCTCCAAAATTTAACATCTAGATTACGTGATTATATTGGTGATGTTGAATCATATGAAGATCCAAGTTTTGATCTATTTCACAGTGATAAAACTACAATTATTGTCACATGTTCAAAATCTGATTTTGATAATATTAAAAAAACCAAACAAGATTCTGATCTGATAATTGTAAAAGCTAATCCATTATGTGAAACAATTCAATAATAGTATAAATTAGCTAAACTAGTACTTTGATTGGATTGTCAAAAGAAAATAATTCTGATGAAATTCCAGTTGATGTGATTTCAGAAACAAATCTTTCATCAAAAGAATATGATCCTCCAAAAACCAGTGCTGAAGAATTATTAAAATTATTGGATTTAGAAAAACAAAAATCATCTGAATACGAAGAAAAATTTAAACACGCACTTGCAGATTTTCAAAATCTTAATAGAAAAACACAATCTGATATACAAAATGGTGTAAATACAAAAATTAATGAATTCATATTAGATTTTTTGAAAATTTATGATGATTTTGTAAGAGCTAAAGAAGTTTTCTCCGAAAGTAAAATCAATACAGACGGTCTGGACTCAATTCTTAAAAATATGGATTCATTATTAAAAAAATATAATGTAATTCAAATTGATGCATTAGGAGAGATATTTAATCCAAATTTACATGAAGCCATATCTATAATCACCGATCCTAATTTGGATGATAATACAATTACAAGAGAGATCAGGAAAGGATATATTTCTCATGAGAGGGTTATAAGACCTACGTTAGTAGAAATTTCAAAAAAAGGATGATAAAAATGGCTAAAATTATTGGGATTGACCTAGGAACAAGTAACTCCGCGGCTGCGGTAATGTTGGGTGGGAAACCAACAATTATTCCAGCAGCTGAAGGAGCCACTGTGGGAGGAAAAGCATTTCCATCAGTTGTAGCATTTAGTAAAGATGGTGAGCTTCTAGTTGGTGAACCAGCACGAAGACAGTCTGTAACAAATCCTGATAGAACCATAGTTGCTGCAAAAAGAAAAATGGGTTCTGATTATACTTTTAAAGTTTTAGATAAGGAATACAAGCCTCAACAAATCTCATCATTTATTCTTCAAAAAATCAAAAAAGATGCTGAAGCATTTATTGGCGAACCTGTAGAGAAAGCAGTCATTACTGTTCCTGCATATTTTGATGATAATCAACGTCAAGCAACTAAAGATGCTGGAACAATTGCTGGACTTGATGTTGTTAGGATTATCAATGAACCAACAGCTGCATCATTAGCATTTGGACTAGATAAAATTAAAGAAGATATGAAAATTCTTGTATTTGATTTTGGTGGAGGAACATTAGATGTAACCATAATGGAAATGGGTGGAGGTGTCTTTGAAGTTCTTAGTACATCTGGTGATACTCAGTTAGGCGGTACAGATATGGACAAAGTTCTAATTGATTACGTTGTAGATCAATTCAAGAAAAAAGAAGGTCTTGATTTAACTCAAGATTCAACTGCAATGACTAGAATTAGAGAAGCTTCCGAAAAAGCTAAAATTGAACTATCAACTGTTATGGAAACTGATATTAATTTACCTTTCATTGCACACGATCCATCTTCAGGTGCCAAAAATCTTGAATTAAGAATTACTAGATCTAAACTAGATGATTTGATAAAACCAATTGTTGAGCGTTGTAGACCTTCTATACTAAAAGCATTAGAAGATGCAAAGTTAACCAAATCCGATATCAAAAAAATAGTTATGGTTGGCGGCCCAACCAGAATCCCATCAGTTAAAAAATTTGTAAGTGAAGTTGTTGGTCAAGTAACTGAATCTGGAGTAGATCCTATGGAGGCAGTAGCAATGGGTGCTGCAATACAGGCAGGAATTATCGCAGGAGATGTAAGTAGTGATATCGTTTTGCTTGATGTTACACCACTTACATTAGGAATCGAAACATTAGGTGGGGTAAGAGAACCATTAATTGAAAGAAACACAACAATACCTACTTCTAAGAGTAAAGTTTTCACAACTGCTGCTGATAATCAAACAGCAGTAACTATTCATGTTGTTCAAGGTGAACGACCAATGGCCACTGATAACGTATCATTAGGAAGCTTTAATCTTACGGATTTACCACCTGCACCACGAGGAATTCCACAAATTGAAGTAAAATTTGATATCGATGCAAACGGGATTATTAATGTCACAGCTAAAGATCTTGGAACTCAAAAGGAAGCAAAAATCACAATTGAATCCTCATCAAAATTATCTAAAGAAGAAATTGAGAAATTAAAAGAAGACGCAGAAAAATTCTCTGATGAAGATAAGAAGAAGAAAGAAAGAATTGATCTAAAAAATGAAGCTGAAAGTTATATTTACACCACAGAAAAACTAGTCAATCACGATCTTAAAGATAAAATTTCTCAAGAACAGGGAATCAAAATCACCGATGCTGTTAAAGAAGTTAAAGAAGCTCTTGATAAAGAACCATCTGAATTAAAGCCTAAACTTGAAGCATTACAAACTATGGTCAGTGAAGTTACCACAGAACTTTACAAAAATGCTTCACCCCCACCTAATGCTGAAGGACAACAAAATGCTGAAGGACAACAAAATGCTGAAGGACAACAAAATGCTGAAGGACAACAAAATGCTGAAGGACAAAAAACAAATGATTCATCATCTACTGATGAAACAAAAACCAGCTAGTTTTCCAGATTCAATCATTTATACGGTAATTATGTTAAAGGAATGATTTATGGCAGCAAAACGTGATTATTATGAGGTTTTGGGAGTATCTAAATCGTCTTCAATTGATGAAATTAAACAACAATATAGGAAATTAGCATTAAAATTTCACCCTGATCGTAACAAGTCTTCGGATGCCGGAGAGCATTTCAAAGAAATTTCTGAAGCATATGCCGTTCTCTCTGATCCGCAAAAAAAACAAATCTATGACCAACATGGCCATGCTGGTGTAGATGACCGATTTACAAGTGATGATATTTTTCAAGGAGCACGAGGTGCCGGATTTGATTCTATTTTTGAATCCATCTTTGGTCGTGGAGGAGGATTTGGTTTTAATCAACAACAACGTGGTTCTGATATTCTATATGAGACTTCAGTAACCTTAGAAGATGTCTTACATGGAAAAAAAATTGATATTGATCTGCAAAAACAAATTCAGTGTGATATTTGTAATGGATCTGGTTGTAAACCTGGCACTAACAAGAAAACATGTGCCACATGTAATGGTCAAGGACAAGTAAGACAAAGTCGTAATATGGGATTTGCATCTTTTGTTACAGCCGCACCGTGTCCTACTTGTAGGGGCCAAGGATTTAGTATTGAAACACCATGTAATGAATGCAAAGGACAAGGAAAGAAAAAAGGCACCAAAAAAGTCTCATTTGAAATTCCATCTGGGATTGATTCAGGTGATTATACTGTACCTGGAGAAGGAAATGAAATTCCTGATGGTTCCAATGGTGATCTAATTGTTAGAGTTAGGGTTCAACCTCATTCCAAATTCAAGCGAGATGGAAAAGACATTTTTTACGATCAGGATGTTTCAATGGTTGACGCAGCATTAGGTTGTGATGTCATTGTTCCAACATTGGAAGGAACAGAAAAAATTAAAGTTAATTCTGGGAGTCAACCAAATACTATAATAAAACTAAAAGGGAAGGGAGTTCCACATATCAATTATAGAGGTCGAGGAGATCAATACGTTAGAATTGTGGTAAATATTCCTACAAAACTCAATAAACATCAAAAAAATCTTCTAGATGAATTTAAAAAAATCAGTGATGATTGATAAAAAATGAAAATTGCGTTAGATGTTGATGGAGTACTTGCAGATGTCATTCAATCCTGGCTTAGTTATAGTAATACAATTAGACCAAAAATCTCTAAACATGAGATAACTGACTGGGAATTTTGGAAGAAATTCCAAATAAATCGCTTTGATTTTTATGAAGAGTTAAGTTCTTGTTGGAAAAATTGGTATTCAATACCTCCAACTGAAAAAAATTTATCAACTATTACAAAAAATCTCTCAAATCTTGGTCAGGTGGATATAGTTACTGCACGAGAAAAATCTACTGACTCATTTGTAAAAAATTGGTTAACTCATCATAACATATCATATGATAATTATGTTTCTGTCATTGATGGACCTATGAAAGCTGCTTTAGACTATGATGTATTCATAGATGATTCCCCTCTCAATGCAGCAAAATTTCTTGAGCATAACAAAAAAGTAATTCTATACTCACAACCTTGGAATGAACATATGTCTAATAATAGAATTCATAGAATTACAAATCTTTCAGAAGTAGAAAATAAAATATGTTAATTAATTTTTAACAAATTTTCTGATACTTATCTGATGCCCTTCTTTGATATGGGTAGAATGCGTTGTTTTTAATAACTCATTAATTTTATCATCATTATAGAATTTAATGTTGTAACGTCCTACAACTTTTTTACAATTTATACAATAAACTTCTTTAAATTCCATTTTCTTATTTGATTTATTTGGTGTAATTATTTTAGAGTATAATAAAGAAACTTATTCTCGATTTTAAAAATTAACAATGCGGGAGTCGCCCAGCCTGGTCAACGGCGTAAGGTTCAGATCCTTATCTTCTAGGAGTTCGTGGGTTCAAATCCCACTTCCCGCATTATAGTCAGATACTTTACACTTTTTCCTTGATTATTTTTAAAAGAAGATTGTTTATTACCTCTCCAGAAGCTTTGCCTCTTAATTCTTTCATGGCAATTCCCATCAATGGTCCTATTGCCCTTTCTTTTTGATTTCTGATGATTTCGTAATTGTTTTCTACTATATTGTAAATAATTCTCTCTAATTCTTCACCATCTACAATCTCAATTGAAGTATTTTTCAATGCATCTTCCGTTGTTTTTGATTTCCCAGACATGATATTTTCAAATATCATTTCAATTGACTCTTTGGCTATTTTTTTAGCTTCTAATAATTCAAATGACCTGATAACATCCTCATTTTTTAATAAATTAGAATCTAATCCACTTCTTTCCAAATTAGTAATTAAAGAGCATAGAACTGATGCAACAAATGTGGGATTGATTGTAGTTTTTTCAACTATATTTTCAAACAGTTCAATATATTTTGAATCAAAAATCTGTTCTGCTAGTTGTAGATTAATTTTATACTTTGTTTGTAATTCCTTTATTGATTCATCCCAAGATTTTGGTATGTTTTTCTGTACTTCTTCTAATTCTTTTTTTGTAATTATAATTGGCGGGATATCTGTTTCAGGATACATCCGTGCTGCTCCCGGTCTAGGTCTTAGAAATTTTGTTTCACCCGATTGAGTGGCTAATCGTGTATCAATAGGTATACCTTCATTTTTGATATACTCAATTCTTAGAATAATTTGGTTTATTATAGTATGTATTTTTTCCTCAGGCGCAGCTAAAATCAAAAATGCATCGTTGTCATTAATTCTCAAGTTATTTTTTAAATTTAGTATATCTGAATTTTCTATACCATAATTTGGTATTTCATCTGAATGAAAAACCCCCCCAATTCCAAAAAATCGTACCAATTCTGCTACTTCTTTTCCCAAACGTATTTCATCATATGGTGAATATCCAAATATTCCTGCTAAATTTTTAAAAGACACCACAAAAATTTTTTGATTTTGTTTTATGGCATTCTGAATAATTTTTGATTTGCATTTTGAAAATAATTCAGTAATATCAGTTTTATCAAATTCATCATTATATCTCCAATTTTTCTCCTTTAATTTTTTTGAGATTAATAATAATCCATGTTGTCTTTTTGCTTCATATTTTACTACTTTTTCTAATTGCTCTAATTGTTGTACACCTTTTACTTCGATCACTACACCACCACCTTCTTTAATTGAAACATTAACATCTTGTCGAATGGAGCCTAAACCTCTTCTTACTTTTTTTGTAGTCCTCAAAATTCTTCCTAATGATAAAGCTATATTTTTAATCTGATCTAATTCCACTTCGAATGGCTCTGTTGCAATTTCAATTAATGGAACCCCTAGACGTTCTAATCCATATTTTCTTACATACCCATCATCACCTAAGATTTTTGCAGCATCTTCTTCTAGACAAATTGATTGAATTCCAATCTTTATTTTTCCCGCTTTATAGAATCCGCCTTGTGAAATTAACATTGTTCGTTGAAATCCAGTTGTATTGGAACCATCAATTACCGTTTTTCTCATGGGATAAATTTCATCAAAAATATTTGCTTTTAATATAGATGAAATAATTAATGCAATTTTTCTTGCATCATTATCTAATTCATGTGGTGGCTCTTCATCTTGCTCTACTAAGCAACTACTCTGTAGATTTGCATAATACATTATAGTTTTCGATTTTACACTCTCAAATAATGCAGCAGGGTCAAATTCACCTAACTCACTTTTAGATGCTCGTAATTTTCTCTGGAATTTTATTGTATATTCATCTGATTCTATTGGTGTACAATTACAAAATAATTTTTTATTTGTTGCAAGCTGTTGATGAATTTCTAAACCAACTTTTACACCTAAATCGCTAATCAATTTTTTTTCCATAGTTATCTTGTTTATGTTGAAAACTCAGATGCTATTTTATCAAGCATAATTTCTTTAATATCTTCACGATTTTCACTATTTCCAGATGCCCACATTGCCTTAACCAATGCTACTTCTGGAATCATATCTTCTAAAGGAATTATTCCTAAATTTAATAGATCCCTACCGCTCTCATAAACTGTCATTCTAACCCTCCCGTCTATGCATTGTGAAGTCATTCCCATAAAAATACCCCTTTCATTTGCAATTTTTATTATTGGATACATATTTTTTCCAACATGCCCTAATCCTGTACCTTCAAAAATTATTGCTTTGTATCCTCCGTCTATTATTGTCTTTAACATGTTAGGATCATAACCTGGATGATATTTTACTAGGGCAACTTTTAGATTTAATTTAATTTTATGTTTATATTCTTTAATTCTAAAAAAGTTATCTTTCATATTTCTATGAATCTCATTATTGTAAACAATGAATGCTGGATTGTCACCAACTGTTTGAAAAGCTCCTCTTTTACTTGTATGATTTTTTCTTACTCTTGTTCCAATATGACATGCAATAGCTTCATCGTTTTCATCTTGATGCATTACTATATAGATTCCATTTGTCTTACATTCAACAAGAAATTTCACTGCTCCAATCAAATTCAGTGCAGCATCTGATGAAGCACGATCTGATGATCTTTGTGATCCCACTAATGCAATAGGTAATGGAAAACCTGCAAGTGCAAAAGATAGAAATGCTGAGGTATAATGCATTGTATCTGTTCCATGAGCAATAATTATTCCTGAATAGTCTGATTTAGAATACTCATTGATCTTTTCTGCAATTTTCAACCAATGCTCTGGCATTATGTTTTCAGAATATTCTGAAAATAACACTTTTGTATCAATATTTGCAATTTTTGCAAGCTCAGGAACTGATAAATTTAATTCCTCGGCAGTCAATACAGGTGTTACTGCACCTGTTCTATAGTCTATCTTACTTGCAATTGTTCCTCCCGTAGATATTAACAAAATTTTTGATAATCCATCAACTTGTTTTACCTCTTCATTTTTTTCAATTTTTTTTCTTACAGATTTTATTTTTTCAATGGTTTCAATCTTTTCAATATCTAATCCTATATTGTAACCACTCTTTAATTTTAAAACAATATGTTTGTCATCATTGTGTTCATATCTTGGCATAATAATGCCTGAGTAAGTAAGATCTGCTAATATCTTAACTGAATCACCTATTGAAATCTGCTTTGATTTTAAAAGCTCTAATGAGTTCCCTTTATACCCTGTATATTCTGACATTTAGGAAAACTAGATTTGTTATTTAATTAAAACTACCTGTAATAGGATGCTACTAATTTTTCGCCTAATTTAAGATCTTTTTGTTCTCTGACTTTCTTTACTGCTTCCTCAAAATGTTTCATAGTTACTTTTGCATCCATGCTATTTTTCTCAATATCCTTGACATCTGGATGTGAATCTAAGAATTCATGAATTACTATGGACACTGCAGTGTTTGCAATGGATGCTGTATCAGCACCACTCAGACCATCAGTTAATTCAGCAATCTTATCAATATCTACGCGCTGTGGATCACTTTCATCAGTATTAGTTGGTATCTTTGCAGCATTAATTTTTAAGATGCTCTTTCTACTTTCTTTATCTGGAAGCGGAATCTGAATAATTTTATCAAATCTTCCTGGTCTTAGTAATGCAGGATCAATCATGTCTGCTCTATTTGTTGCAGCTAAAACTATAACACCATGCATATTTTCCATTCCATCTAACTCTGTTAATAATTGGCTGACCACTCTTTCCGTAACAGCTGTTTCTCCACCTGCCCCTCTGATTGGTGCAATTGAATCAATTTCGTCAAAGAATACAACACATGGAGCTGATTGACGTGCTCTTTTGAAAATCTCTCTAATTCCTCTTTCTGATTCACCAACCCATTTTGACAAAAGTTCAGGCCCCCTCACTGATACAAAATTTGCCTCACTTTGTGTTGCAACAGCTTTTGCAAGTAGTGTTTTTCCTGTACCACTTGGACCATGAAGTAATATACCTCTAGGCATTTTATGCCCTAATTTATCGTACAATCCTGGATATTTCATTGGCCATTCAACTGCCTCTTGCAATTCTCGTTTTACTTCTTCTAAACCTCCAACATCTTCCCACTTTACATCTGGATTCTCAATGAAAACTTCTCTCATTCCAGATGGAGTTACTTCAATCAAAGCTTTCTGAAAGTCTTCATGGTTAACAATTAGTTTATCTAAAGTTTCAGGGGGAAGTTTTTCTTCTTCCAAATTTAAAACAGGTAATAATCTTCTCAAACACTTCATTGCAGCTTCTTTACAAAGATATTCCAAGTCAGCACCAACGTATCCATGACTCACTGCTGAGATTTTCTCAATGTTTACATCATCTGATAATGGCATGTTTCTACTATGAATTGAAAGTATGTCTTTTCTTCCTTTTTTGTCTGGAACTTTAATCTCTATTTCTCTATCAAATCTTCCGGGTCTTCTAAGTGCAGGATCTATAGCGTTTGGCCTATTTGTTGCAGCAATTACAATTACTTTTCCCCTAGCTTCCAATCCATCCATTAATGATAACATCTGTGATACTACTCGTCTTTCTACTTCGCCTGTTACTTCTTCTCTTTTTGGTGCAATTGAATCAATTTCATCTACGAAAATAATTGATGGAGCTTTTTCTCGAGCTTCTTTGAAAATTTCTCTTAACCTTGCTTCACTTTCACCATAAAACTTACTCATGATTTCTGGACCAGATATACTGATAAAATGAGCTTGACTTTCATTTGCAACAGCTTTTGCAAGTAATGTTTTTCCTGTACCTGGTGGTCCATATAGTAAAACACCCTTTGGTGCCTCAATGCCTAACTTTTCAAAAATTTCTGGATGTCTTAACGGAAGCTCAATCATTTCCCTTACTTTCTTAATTTCATTTGATATTCCTCCAATGTCCTCATAGGTTACTTGTGGAACTCCACGTAATGTCTCACCTTTTTCTGCAATGTGGAAGACAGTTTTCTGAGTAACCAATACTGCATCAGCAGATGGTGTTACTCCTATTACTTGAAAAGTTAAACGTCCACCAAAATATGGCACCATTACATTGTCTCCTTTAATCAAAGGAACGCTCTCTAAAGCATCTGCAAGATATCTTTCATCGATTGGAGGAATTGCCTCTAATGGTGCAACTACTACTTTTTCTGCAGCTACTGCTTTTATTTTTCTAACTGAAATTGTGTCACCAATTGCTATTCCTGAATTATTTCTTCCCAATCCATCAATTCTAATAATTCCTTTTCCTTCATCGGATGGATATAGAGGAAGACATTTTGCAACTGTTCTTCGTTTACCCTTAATTTCTATAACATCTCCTGTGGATGCATTCAATGTATCCATAGAATCATAGTCGATTCTTGCTACTCCTCTTCCAACATCTCTGGTATATGCTTCAAGAACTTTAAGAGAAAGAGCATTTTGACTCATAAATAAAACCCTTCACTCTAATTTTTATACCTTTGTGGTGATTTCTCAAAATTACAAATAATACCACAAGCTTAAAATCCTCTTTAAGTAGGAAACGATCAACTTGGGTAAGAGACCATTAGTACGAAGGCGTGGGCGTGGAGGACATCAATTTAGATCCACATCCACTGGTAAAGTAGGCTCAAAAGCAAATTACCCTCGTTTTCCACTAGCAGAGCAACACAAAGGTGAAATTATCGATCTAGTTCATGAACGTGGTAGAGAAGCACCATTAGCAAAAATTAGATTTGAGAATGGTTCTGTTTCGTTTGTTCCAGCAATACTTGGAGCTAGAGTAGGTGAAGTTTTACAATTTGGATTAAAATCAGAAATAGAAAATGGAAATGTAATTAGCATCCAAAATATTCCTGATGGAACTATTGTATGTAATATTGAAAAGCATTTTGGAGATGGTGGTGCTATAGTCAAGTCTGCAGGTACTAACGCTACTGTTTTTTCTCATGGAGATGGTGGTGTTACTGTAAAATTACCTTCTGGCAAATTTACTACGTTAAACCCAAAAAATAGAGCAATGATTGGCACTCTTGCTGGCGGTGGAGCTACTGAACGATTCTTTATGAGTGCAGGTAATAAATGGCGTAGCTTCAGAGCTAAAGGAAAGAAGTATCCAATTGTTAGAGGTGTTGCTCAAGCAGCTTATGTTCATCCACACGGTGGTGGTCGTCATCAACACGTGGGACAAAGTTCAACAGTTTCTAGAGATGCACCTCCTGGTGCAAAGGTAGGTAGCATTGCTGCTAGAAAAACTGGTAGAGCTAGAATTAAAGAAAGAAAGTAGTTTTATCCTAAAATTGATTAATACCTTTTGGAAAAATAACTTTAATGTCTAAACAGCGCATTAGACTTTTTGTGACTGGTAAAGTACAAGGTGTTTTTTTCCGTCAGACACTAAAAGTAATGGCCAAGAAAAATGATGTTTTTGGATGGGTTAAAAATCTCAAAGATGGTCGTGTTGAAGCTGTTTTAGAAGGAGATGAAGACAAAGTTAGCAGACTTGTTGAGTGGGCTCACGGAGGACCAGCTAATGCAAGAGTTGAGGATGTCAATATACGTAACGAGAAATTTACTAATGAATTTTCGACATTTGATGTTTTATATTAATGAATTTCTTCGAATGCATCTTTTATTGTTTGACTGAACTCTGAAATTTTTTGTTCTTTTTTGATCTGAATAATCTGTATTGGTTCCTTTCTACTTTTCTGAATTTTGATTATTACTCCATCTCTTTCAGGTTCTACATCTACAAACCATCTGAATGTTATTGATTTACAAAAAACAACTCTATGCATCCTTACATCTTCTACTACTTTATCATCTAACGAGAAGCAAAATTCTCTAATTGCATTAAAAAGTGGTAACACTGAAGTTGGGATCTGTTTCTTAAAATCCTCGTAACTTCTTTTGTTTCCAAATGAGATCATTTCTTCTACAAGTATGTAAATTTAATTTTGATTATAAATGGTAGTAGATCTGTTGGTTCCAGTCTAGACGAATAGCCCCATTTCAAGGCATACAAGATCCGCCACGTTGACGAGGAAGCGTGGATGCTCCACCTTAGGATTGTTCCCTCCCGGACCTCATCCCTTTCGATAGTTCGGTCTTAGAAGTTATTCCTTCGAATATTTCTAGTCCTGCAACCACCCGCCTCGGCGTGATTTCATTTCCGCACACCCAGCGGGAATTATCCATCTAGAGATTTACCCAACAGTTACTGATCTCTGCATATAGCCGGTTTCAGAATAGGGCACGGCTGGCACCCTGATCTTACCTACTACCATTTTTCTTTAGAAAGTATTGTTATATTTGCATTAGGTTTGATTTTCTTTTAGTTTTAAAATCATAGTACAAACTGAGCATACATTTCCGGTACACTCATTTCCACATCTTTTACATATTGTTTTTTGTTTGAAATCTGAATTCTTTACAATTTGAGATACTTTAAGAATTGACTGATACATATTATTTTTGATTCCACTATGCTGATTTTCCAATGAATTTAGAAATTCACGAATTTCCGTTCTGATTCCTTCATTCATGTGTGGACAAGGTTCAGATTGAAATGGCATGTCATTTGTAAATGCATAAAAAACTATTTCAGATTCGTATATCTCGCAAAATGGTTTTATTTTTCTTAAAGTATTTAAAGATGTGTCAGGATCCATCCAACCAATTTTTGTTATATCTCCTGAAAGCATGTTTATCACAAATGTTTGTAGTGTATCATCTAAATTATGACCTGTTGCAATCACATCTGCCCCAATATCTTTTGCTGCAAAGTCAATTGCTCTTCTTCTGAGTGTACCGCAAATTGAACATGATGAAGTTTTTTTATTATCTCTTAATTCTAATGTCTCATCAAGTGTCAATTCAAATAGATCTTTGTAGGCGTAAACTTTATGCTCTACATTTAATTCATTACAAAATTTTTCAACAATTTCTAATGCCTCATTTCTATATCCTGGAATACCCTCATCTATTGTGATTGCTTTAATTTTAAAATTATGAGTTGATGCCATTTCATTAATGATTTTTAGTAATGCTAAGGAATCCTTTCCGCCAGATACTGCAACTGCAACTAATTCATTATATTGAATCATGTTATATTTTGAGATAGTTTTAGCAGTTTTTCTTACTAATGAATTTGAGAAACATTTTGAACATAATTTTTCACCTGAATATTTTCTTGTATATACTGCGAGATTTTCACATCTATCACATTTCATAAATTTATGTATTTTTTTCCATTAATGATTCTTTAGTCTATTGATCAGTATATCATAATCCTTTAGAAAAATTGCAGATTCTACATTTTAAATAATTTATCACGTAAAAATTATTTTTTGGCTACTAAAATCCCTAAAGTGACAATCTGTATCAATAACTATAATATGATCATCATACTTTGCAACTACTTGATACTTTTTACCCATGTTCAACTACTCTCCTCAAATATCCACGTCAACCCCACCATATCTATTGCAATAACACTACTAGTTGGTGGGTTTTTGGCCTCACACTCAACCAGAGAAACTAATTTGTTTGGTATCTGGTCATGTTTGTATTGTATTACAGTTGACATGGCTTATGTTAGATGGCAGATTATATGTAAATACCCCTTGATTTGTGGCATGCCTTTATTTAGATACTGGATATGTTTTCTGGAAATAGGATTAACTAGCCGAGATATTTTAAAACCCATAATGGATTTTAAAAAATAAAGTTACAATACATAAAGAGAATATTGCAAAAGACCAAGTAATACTAGCTGAGTTTGTAAATAGTAATTCTTAGCCTGAAGACTTAGAATTGCCTCTAAATTTCCATAAAATTTAAAATTAATTATTTTACACTTGAGTATGTATAACGAACTAAGCTACCTTTATGTATTTTCTATATTGTAAACCATCCGGATTTCAAATATGACAGTGCAATATTAAGACCGAACAAGGCAAAGGTACCTGCATAAATTCCCCACATTACAATATTGATTGTTTTATCTGAAGCTCTTTTATCAATAATAGTATGAATGAATTTCCCACCATCTAATATTGGTAAAGGAAGCATATTGATTATTCCTATAAAAAATGAAATCATCCATAGCCATAGCAAAAACATTGAAACATTTGGATCATTCCACTCAATGAAATTCATCACAGGTTTGTATGCAAAAGAGTTATCTCTCATTATTCCTATCAACCCTCTCTCAGGATCTTCAGGAGATGGCATTACTTCTAGACCAAATTCTAATGTTTGACCGTCTCTAAGAACGGTAACACTTGCAGTTTCTCCCGGATTCAAACTGGGAAAATCAACAGGGCTGTGAATCGGTATCCCGTTAATTGAAGTAATGATGTCATTTGCAAGTAATCCTGCTTGCTCAGCTCCTGAGTTTTCTATGATTGATAATATCAAAACTCCTTGAGGTAATTCATAGAATATACTTAGGAGAGGTTCAGGTAATACCATGGCAAAAAATGGATTTGTTAATAGAATGGCACCCAACACAAATGCAAAAATTACATTTGATGTTGCCCCTGCACCAATAACTCTTAATTTTGAAATTTTTTTGGCTTTTTCAAATTCTTCTTCATCAGGCTCTACAAATCCTGCAAACATTGCAATAAATATCGCAAAGCCTCCAGTCTTAATCTTTATTTTTTCCAGAGCAGCTACAATTCCATGTGCTCCTTCATGCACAACTAATACTATTGGAATTGAAAGTAAAAAATATGCAATTGATGATGCAGAAGTCAATGTAACTCCTGGGATAAGTACAGTTAATGCTTGAAAATCAGTTTGTGCTACAAAAAAGTTTGAGACGTTATTTAACAAAAACCAAAAAGCAAAACCCATCATTAAGAAACCTGCAATTACACTTGTATCAGCAAAAACCCTGATACCCCTTTTTGTTCTCCCTAGGATTTTTAATAGAGCTGAATTAATTCCCTTGTTTTTGTATACCAGACTATAGGATTTTATCTCAAAACCATACTTTTCTAGTTTAAGAGCTTTTGCAATTACAACTATTATTACCCAAGCTATTAAGACATAGATTATCGAATTTTGAGTAATAAAATCAAGTTCCAAACTAATTGTTAATTTTTTAAAGTACGGACATTTATCGGTTACTATGAAACCCGTGATAATTATCTCGACATATCCTAACAAAAAATCAATTTTAAAAATTGCAAATAACCTTGTAAAAAGTAAGTTAGTAGCATGTGTTAATATTTCAAAAATCTCTTCAGTTTATTCTTGGAATGATAAAATAGAAAATACATCTGAATATCTTGCAATATTCAAATCCATTACAAAAAATAAAACTCTTCTAAAAAAGAAAATTAAAGAAACTCATCCATATAATATCCCTGAAATTGCAGAAATCGATGTTACTTCTATTAACAAGCCATATATGAATTGGTTAATAGAATCCACCAACTAATGTTCTATAGAATATCGCAACAATGAAACTATTCCACCTAAACCCGTAACTCTTAGCCCTATATCTGTAGACGAATCAACACTGTAAATTTTCACACCTTTACTTTCAGCGTCATTTAGAAAGTCAATAATTTGTTGTTCATCATTATCTTGAATAGCTTTATCTGAAAATACTAGGGATTCAACTGCTCCAATTTGATTTGCATTAAAAGTTTCATTATATCCCATTGAAAATTTTCGACTCTTTTTATTTGCAAGAATCATTATTTCATCTATAATTGATGCAACCTTTGATAATTTACTATCTGACATTATTTCATGCATTGCTTGAGATTTTGTAAATGTATAAATCCCATCTTCTCCACCAGAATCAATCCCTTCTACAACTTGAATCTTATATTTTTGTGATTTTTGAAGAAAATTTGCAAATCGTTTTTTTGTTTCACCAGGACCAAAAATTACTATTATATCCCCTTCTCTAAAAATAGAAGATATTGCTTGTTGGGTTTGCTCAAAAAATTTCTCAATATTAAAACTAGTTTTGTATCTTTTTCCGCCAGAACCAGAATAAATATTTGGCATAAATTCTAAATGAGTTCCTCGTAACCTTGCAATTCCACAATCAGCTGTATCAATAGCTACAAGAACAAAACTAACTTGATTGTTAGATGACTCTAAAAGTTCTTTTTCTATTAGTAACCATTTTTTCTTTGAAATTGTAATTCCGTCATTTATTTTTAAAATAAATGAATGGTGTGATCCATGTGGTACTGATTCATTACTTGATTCAGAAATTGTTCCACCAACCCTCAGTCTATCTAACACACCATCTAATGAAATTTTTTCTACTACTAATGCAATTCTTATTTTGATTCTTTCACCTTTATCAGGTCTTGAATAATCCTTTTCTTGTTTTAGCACCCTTGTTGTATCGCCAATTACTTTATCATTTTCCTTAATTATGCGACGTAAATTCAAGAGATCTTCTGAATCTTCTGGAATGACAGAAATTGAATTATCATCTATAATCTTTGTAATCATGATATGCTAAATCCTATAAGAAGAAAAAAATTTAGCTTGTTTTTGCTTCCTCAGATTTTTTCTTTAGATAGTTTTCAACCCAATCTAAAGTAAGAACACCTGATTCGGAGAGATTTGTAAGAGAGTTTGCAGATGCTTCTCCAGTGACTTTACCGTTATTTCTTCTAATTTGACGCCATTTTAGTGCCGTATTTCCACTTTTTGAATTATAAATTATTCCAAGAACATCCCTTGCATTAACAAATGTAATGTCTCTAATCTTTTTCAAAGTCACTTTATCAGCCGCTTCTACATAAATTGCACCTAGATCATCTCCTCTTTCTGCAAACACTTCAAAATCTTCCAAATAACTCCGTGGCGCATAAGATTTACATGTACTTGAAATGATGAATCTTCTAAAATTTTCCAATGAAGCTGGTGTGTCAATTGTGACCATTTTGAATGATTAAACTAATAGCCATTTATCAAGCTTCTTGAAAGACTCAATAGGAATCTGACTAAAATATGGCTTGCAGGCTGTGATGAATATATCCCTTTGATTGATGATGAGGATCTTGAGTTCTGAGCCTGTCTTAGTTTTTAATGGATGATTCTCATTGAAAAACTATGAAATCCCTAACAGAATATCTAACATTTGAAGTTAAAACACGAAGAGCCTTTGTAAATATCACAGAACATGTAAGTAAATTAGTTACAAAAAGCAAAATCCAAGAGGGTCTTTGCCTTGTAAATGCAATGCATATCACTGCTAGTGTTTTCATTAATGACAACGAAGGTGGTTTACTTCATGATTATGAAAAATGGTTAGAAGGTTTGGCACCACATGAACCAACTAGTAAGTATGAACACAACAAAACTGGTGAGGACAATGCAGATGCTCATCTAAAACGACAAGTTATGGGGAGAGAAGTAGTTATTGCAATTACAAATGGCAAGTTAGATTTTGGACCATGGGAACAAATTTTCTACGGGGAATTTGATGGTAAAAGATCAAAAAGAGTTTTAGTTAAAATAATTGGAGAATAGTTATCCAAAATCTGCATCACGTTTTTGACTTTGTGATTCATTTCTTCTTGCAGAAGCTCTAAATTCTTCATCATGATTTTGAGGTCCATGTCCACATGTTACACATGCAATCTTGAATCCGTCATCATTTTTTTCATATGTTTCACAGCCACAAAAACATGCCATGATCAAATATAATTTCTAAGAAGATATAACTTTTGGGATGGTTATCCTGATTTACAGCATTGACCAATTGGAATTTCATGATCATGTGGACATTTTCTTGGATGCTTTAACATTGTACAAAGAGCATCTGTAAACTGTTTGTTCATATGATGCTCTATACCACAAACCATTTCTTCATCTATCTCTACTTTTAATGCACTATCCATTAGTACTTCTAATAATCTACTGTTTCTCATCATACTTGCACCTATTCGTTCACCATCTTCTGTAAGTTTAACTCCTGCTTTGTTGTAATTTACTAAATTTTTATTGTTTAATTTTTTTAGCATCTGAACAACACTAGGTTGTCTAACATTGAGCATTTTTGCAATTGTACTAATTTTAACATCTTCTCCTTTTTCTTTGATATGCCAAATTGCTTTTAGATACATCTCCACATGTTCTGCTTCAGCAGTTCCTACAAAGAGAGTCTCTTCATCTATACTGTCCATATTATACCTTCTTTGAATCTTTTAATAAATATTCGAAGTATTGACGTGCAAATCCTGCTAATCCTGCATGATCTGCCCAAATTGCAACAACTTCAGAAGTATTCACACCACCAATTTCTGGACCTAATAAAATTACTACATATCTTTTGTCAGATATTATCCCTCCACCAAACAAGCCTTTTTTGATTGTTACAGTTGCCACTCTTTTAATTGCCTTGATTGACTCTTTATCCATTTTATCTGATGTGAGTATTGTAATGTTAACTCCTTTATCATGCAATGATCTTAATTTTGGTAATGCCTGTTTTACTAGATCCACTCCTGCTTCAGGTAATGCAATCATTACTTCATTCCTGCAAATCTCTACCATTTCTAAAATTTTTGCAGCAATATTCACTGCACCAGAAAGTACCCAAATATCTGGTCTTTCACTAGTCCCACTTTTTTCATATAGTGGAACCAACTCATTTAAAATCACATTTTGATTAATCGAAAAATCGTTCTCCATTTTTTGTTTTGTAGTTTCTAGTCCTGTAGATGGTGATTTTGGAAAGTATTTTGTTGGTCTAGAATCATCAGAACCAATCCAACCTTTATCTTCAAGAGTTCCCAACACTTCGTAAATTTTTGAGTATGGCACTCCTGATCTTTGACTAAGATCTGATGCAGTTAATTCTCCTGATTTAAGTAGAGTAGAGAATGTCCTGATCTCATAACTTGTTAGGCCAATTTTTTCTAAGGCTTTTCTTGTATTATCAGATATACTCATATGCGATCTAGTCGATCAGTTTTCGTATTTAAATCAGGTATGCCTGATTACTAAATTCCACCCTAGGCATAGTATGAAATGCATTATATATCATCTCAGAAAAATGATAATTGTAGTATGGCACTAATTCAAATATCAAATCAATCAAGTAAAAATTTAGGAAAAAAGTCCACAATTAGATTCACTCAAAGTATATGCCCTGACTGTAACATGATTTTGGATGCAGAGGTCTTTGAGAGAGATAATAAGGTCTTCATGTCTAAAGTATGCCCAACTCACGGTGAATGTGAGGAGTTGTATTTTGGCTCTTATGAAATGTATAAAAAATTCAGTACATATTGGATGGATGGTAAAGGTGCTCATTCTCCAAATGTAATGATTGACAAGTGTTCATGTCCAAATAACTGTGGATTATGTTCAAACCACCTGTCTCACAGCGGATTAGCAAACATGATCGTAACTAACAGATGTGATTTAACATGCTGGTATTGCTTTTTCTATGTAAAGAAAGGCCTAGAAGGTGCTTACATGTATGAGCCAGATCATACACAAGTTAGAGCAATGATGAAAACACTAAGAGCTGAAAGACCAATTCCAGGAAACTCTATGCAGATTACTGGTGGTGAACCAATGCTTAGAGAAGACATTGCTGATGTTATTAAAATAATGAAAGAAGAAGGTGTAGACCACATCCAAATGAATACCAATGGAATCCGACATGCAATGGATCCAGAAGCTGCAAGAGAAGTAAGATTAGCAGGATGTAACAACTTGTATCTATCTTTTGATGGTGTAACTGCAAGAACCAATCCAAAGAATCACTGGGAGATTCCATATGCACTTGATAGTTGCAGAAAAACTGGAACTACTGTAGTATTCGTTCCAACAGTGATCAAATCAATTAATGATCATGAATTGGGTGGAATTATTAGATATGCACAAAAGAATATGGATGTAGTTCATGCTGTGAACTTTCAACCAGTATCACTAACTGGAAGAATGGGTAAAGGAGAACGTGAAAAATATAGAATCACAGTTCCTGACTGTGTTCAAAGAATTGAAGAGCAAACAAACGGTGAAGTAACCGTTGATGACTGGTTCCCAGTCCCAAGTTGCATGCCACTGACTAATGTAATTGAAGCATTCTCAAGCAAACCTAAATACGAATTGTCGATTCACTTTGCTTGTGGTGCAGGAACATACATCTTTGAAGATGCAGATACAAAGAAGTTTGTTCCATTAACAAAATTTTGTGATATTCAAGGGATGTTGGAATTATTTGAAGATAAAGCAGAAGAGATTCGTTCTGGTAAAAACAAGTACTTTACAATGCTTGAAGTTGTAAGAAAACTTAAGGGCTTTGTTGACACAAAGAAACAACCAGCAGGATTAGATCTAGCAAAAATGTTTGGAAATATTCTCATGAAGAGATCATTTGATTCAGTTGGTTCATGGCATGTCAAAGGATTATTCCTTGGTATGATGCACTTTCAAGATAAATACAACGAAGATTTGGAAAGACTTCAAAGATGTGATATTCACTATCTTACTCCAGACCTCAGAATAGTTCCATTTTGTGCATTCAATGTAATTCCAGAATGGTATAGAGATAGAATCCAAAAGAAATATTCGATTACTGTAGAGGAATGGGAAGAACGAGAAGGCGTTAAATTAGAAGATGGTCTATACAGAGGTCTTATGAGACGCGGTGCAGGTGATGAACTTGCAGCTGGCTGTGCAAAGAGTCAGATGTTTCATGATGCCGCACAAGCAACAATGTAAATCTAATTTTTAAAAAATTTATTATTTTTTTTCAAAAGAATAATAACCATTTAGTTTCAAACGAATTTGTTGATTCTACAATCTCAATTATTTAAAATAAAATTTTTTGATTTTGAGGTAAGGCATCTACTAATAATTGGAATATTAATTCTAGCATTTTCTATCTCTTTTCTAATTCGCTATCAACCTGCGGAATATGGATTTGAACTAAATGAATTTGATCCTTTTTTTAATTTCCGTGCTACACAATTTATTGTAGAAAATGGTATTTCTGAATATTTCCAGTGGCACGATGATTTGAGCTGGTATCCAGAAGGGCGTAATGTATCAGCAAGTTCACAAGTAATGTTACATACAACAGCAGCTATAACTTATGAAATTTTTGGTGGCAATTTATCATTATATGATTTTACAATTTTATTTCCTGTGGTTATTGGCTCACTAACGGTAGTGGTAATTTTTGCACTAGTTAGAGTCTTAAGTGGAACTACAGCAGGTCTCTTTGCAGCGTTACTATTTTCCGTCTCATTACCAATCATCTTGAGAGGAACATTAGGATGGTTCAAATCAGAACCACTGGGAATATTTTATGGATTATTGGGACTCTATTTCTTTTTGAGTGGCATAAAGTCTAAAAATAAAAAGATTGCAATTTTGAAAGTTATTTCTGGAGGAATATTGATGAGTTTTGGGTTGGCATCTTGGGGAGGAATCCAATTTTTAATTATACCTGTTGGATTATTTATTTTAGCTTTACCTTTTGTTAGAAAAGATCATAAATTTTTAATTTGGAGTATTCCGTTATTCACTGCAACATTTCTCTTAGTGACAAGTATGTTTGAGAGGCCTGGTTTAAATTTTGTATTTGGTTTAGGTGGATTTGCATTAATTGTTCCAAATCTTTTCCTAGTTGTATGTATTTTTGTACAAAAAATGAGTAAAGAAGAAAATAAACTAAAAAATGGATTGCTTTTATTGATCTCTGTAATTTTAGTGGGTTCCTTTTTAATAACTATAAATGCAGAATCAAATTTTTTACCATTACCTTCATATCGTTATCTTAATGCAATTAATCCATTTTTAACAACAACAAACCCACTAGTTGACTCAGTTTCTGAGCATGCTACCACAGCTATAGAACAATCATTTCTATTTCACTCTGTTTTAATGATATTTTCTGGTATTGGTATTTGGTTTATCATATCAAAAAATATCACAAATATTGGATCTTTCCTAAAAAATGACTCGATAACATTTGTGTTGATTTTTGCAATAACAGGAGTTTATGTTAGTTCTGCCTTTGTAAGATTGGAAGTATTTGCATCAATCTCAATAATACTTCTTTCTTCAATAGGATTATCTATTCTTACAAAAGAATCTTTTAAGAAAAATACAACTACTGTTTCTAAATTTACAAAACCTATACAAATTCTTTATTTTGTCGGAATTATAATTATTCTCATGGTTCCGTTAGTGTTACCTGCTAATGGCAACTGGATTACACTCTCTGATGTCCCACCAACAATTTTGACTGGTGGTACTCAATTCCAAGTGGCAACAGATGATTGGAAAGATTCTCTAGAGTGGATTAAGTTAAATACGCCAAAAGACTCTGTCGTGGCTGCATGGTGGGATTATGGCTATTGGATAACTACGCTCTCTGAAAGATCCACACTAGCAGATAATGCAACAATAGATACAAAACGAATACAAAACATTGCAAAATCTTTCCTAGCTACGCCTGATGAAAGTTGGCATATGCTAAATGAAATGGGAGCTGATTATATTGTTATGTTCATTGCAGGTGAAAAATTAAATGTAGATCATGAAGGAATGCCACTTTACATATTAGGCGGAGGTGGAGATGAATCTAAAAAACAATGGTTTATGAGAATTGCAGAAGAACCGGTGGAAAAATATGTCCATGTAGATGGTATTAGTGGAACCGATTATTTTTGGAATGAAACATTGCTTGGTAAAATGATTCCTTTTACTATTCTAGCTTATCATAATTTCCAAACTCAACAACAATCTGAAATATTTTTACCTGGATTTACAGAAATTCTTACTCCTGAAATAAAATATCTTGCTGATGGAGATGGCCCTTTCAAATTTGTTTATGCGTCACCAAGTGTAATTAATGCAAAAAATGGTCCTATGATTGGTGTATTTGTTTATGAAGTAAACAAAGATTATGCTTCAGAAAAATAGTTCAAAAATCAATTATGTTAAGAAATTAATTACTTTGACCTTGACCTGATTCAATTTTTTTAAGCATTTTTCGTAATTCTTGAATTTCTTCCTTTGTTGCTGTTCCCATTTGAATGTCAATAATTGTTCCTAAAACTCTACAAAACAACGGACTTTGTTTTAATGATACATCTGCCTCAATTTTTAATTGTGTTTTTCTATGCCAAGCACCTATTCCAATTGCTATAGGGATATATAATAAAATAAAAACCACTACAAAAATCCATAAACTAGAAAAAATCTCATTTAATTCTGGAATTTGTTCTATTAATAACCTGTAAAAAATTAAAATAAAGTTTGCAAATGATAGAGCAAAAATCAAATAATAACTATGACCCTGTCTAAAGTCAAACCATCGTCGTCTAATGAAATTTTTATCCAACAAAAAATTAATACTAATTACAATGTTAATAATAGAGTGTAAATTTTTTTTACGTATATATGAAAATATACTAGTTTTTGAATATATGAATTATAATATAAGTAGAAAATGATTATTTTTTAATCATGCAAATGGATGAATTACAAATAGAAAAAATAACAAATATTCTTACATTACGATATAGTCCCTCTAAAAATTTCTTTTTGCCTAAAATGAAACCTTCAGATTTTAATTCTAAATTAAATATTGATCATACATCACAAGTTGAATTTCTTCTAAAAAATTCTATAACTCAATTCATTAACAAAAAAAACCCAAAAAATATCTGTATAGCTTTAAGCGGTGGAATTGATTCTATAACTGTTTTATCTCTAGTTAAAGAATTATTTCCAGAATTAATTATTAATGCAATTAGTTTTGGTTTTGATGAAAATGATTATGATGTAGAAAAAGCAAAAGAAATTTCTCAAAAATTTGATATTGGTTTCGAATCAGTCATTTTTACTAACTTTATGAATAATTTACCTGAACAAATTTCAATAATTCAAGAACCTAAAATTAATTATTATTGGTATGCTGTAGCAAAAAAAGCCAAGGAAAAATCTAATTTTTTATTAACAGGGGATGGATCTGATGAAATATTTGGAGGTTATACTTTTAGATATTCAAAATTTCTTGAAATTATGCAAAACTCTTTTTCTTGGAAAGAAAGAGTAAAATCATATTTAGAATGTCATAATCGAGATTGGGTACCTGATCAAGAAAAAATATTTGGTAAAAAATTAAATTTCTCATGGGAAAAAATTTACAAAATTTTTAAACCATATTTTAATAATAAATTAACTCCATTAGAACAAGTTTTTCTTGCAGATTATATGGGGAAACTAATGTTTGATTGGATGCCTTCTTATTCAAAAATTTATTCTTATCTTGATTTAGAAGGATTTTCACCAATGCTTGATTCTGATTTAATTCAATATTCTAGTTCTATTCCAATAGAAAAAAAATTTGACAAAAAAACTAATATGGGAAAATTAATTCTGAGAGAAATTTTAAACAATAAAAATATCTCTCTTGATTCAACCAAAAAAGGATTCACTCCAAATTTTTCTTCTTTTTGGAATATTTATGGAAAAGAAATAACTTCAAGTTATCTACGTGACGCTAGAATTATTAGAGATAACTGGGTTTCACAAAACTGGGTAAATTCTGCATTAAAAATTATTGATGAAACAAATGACATCCGTTATATTAATAAATTACTTCATGTAATCTCTTTTGAAATTTGGTATAGATTATTTATTACAAAAGAGATGGTTTCAACAGATAAGCTACTTTAATCATCTCAAGTTTTGAATTATTGACTATTTCTAATATTTATGAATATGATTTCTTTTGGAAATTATAAAAAATATTTGTTTTGAGAAATTTAATAATTAGTTGTTTTTGATAGTCACGAATATCATTTCTTATTTCTTTAGGAAATGAAGAAAAATATCCACTCTTAGCAGGTTTGTATGTTAAATATTTCCAAAACATATTGAATACACCTTTGTGATGAATTGCTTTATTTTTCAATAATTCCATACAACATCTACCTATAACAAAAAGTGGATGATATCCTAATGCTTTCATTCCTCTGCCGAATTCTTCAAAATTATGCCCATGACCCAATTCTTCTCTATGTTCTAACAATGCATTCTTGAATACTCGAATTTCATATCCTTGTAATAAGGCTCTGTAAAGTATTTCTGATTCATATCCCATAATTTCATAGTATTTGTCATAATTTTTGAAAAAGAATGACTGTTTAACCAATCTGCCTCCTCCATGAGGAACTTTTGTTTTAAATGGAATATGATCACCTGAACAAATTACTAATTTTGGATTTTTTTCAAATTCATTTATTAATTTTTTGACATAGTCATTTTCATAAACTACATCACCTGCGCCAATCATATGAAAATCATAATCTTTTGTTAAACACATATTCCATAATGTTGGAATTCTAGAATAATCTCTAGTTTTACTGTCTGTATGAATCACATTAATTAATTCTGGATTTTGTTTTTTATAATTATCCAAAATCTGACCTGTTTTATCTGACGAACCGTCATTGACAACACAAATTTTTTTGGGTTTGTGTGATTGATTAATTACACTTTCCATAACATCTGAAATAGAATCTTCAGAATCTCTAACACAAAAAAAATGATAATATGTTTTTTCCATATTTTAATTAGATCATCACATAATAAAAAATAACATATCTAATTTTGGTCATATTTATTATAACATTATCTTTTGATAGTATTTTTTTAATAATGCTTTATGATGCATTATTTCCATATCTATTTTTTTTTCCTCATCTTTTTTTAATTCTTTAAATGCAAGATCTGTTGATTTATAGTCATTAACCCACCAAATAGGATGAGTGAGGATCTGTAATTTTTCATGTTTATTGATATGTTTACACATACATCCTTCTCGCCAATAACGACCACTATCACTAATGTATTTTGTTTGTTTTAGGATTTCAGGATCTCTTGAATCAATAAACCCTTCATTTTTTAAATTTGATTTAAAGTCTAGGTCTTTACTTATGCTTGTATTATGTTGAGCTATTGATGTAATCTGTTTTCCTATTAAATCCGATAAAATTTGAGATTCTCTTTGGATTTGTAATATTATCTTTTTTTTATCTGCATATAAAAAATCTGTATCATAGTGTAATCCAATCTCATGTCCCAAATCTGATATTTCTTTGATTATTTTTGTATTTGACTTTGAAAGTGCATTGTAATAGCTACTATGTAATAAAATGAAATATGTAGCTCTTAAACCATGTTCCTTTTCCAACTTTGCCATCTTTAACGCATAATCTAATGAAATATCGACATCATGACGTAAAATTAAAAATTTTTTATATTGTTTGAGTTTATTATATTCTCCAACAGTACCAATAAAATATTCTTGTTTTAATAAAGTTAAAACTTCAAAATAATGTTTACAACTGAATTCACAATCCAAATTCATAGTTTGGATATTTTAAATAACTATTAGTATATTAGCATATCAAAGCCAAATTTATTATAAAAATAAGTTATGAAATTTTATTTACATTTCCTCCATCGATAATTTTTTTATAAATTGAAATACTTTTGAAAATAATGCTTTTTGGAGAATGATGCTTAACTACCCATTCTCTTCCTCTTTTCCCTATATTTTTTCTGAATTCTTTATCTTTTAAAACCTGTAAATTCTTCAAAATATCTTTGTGATTTTTGCAATGCAATACTGGTGGATCTTCATCATGTAAATTTTCATAGATATCTGGAGGGCAATTTACCAAAAGTGGTTTACCACATGCTAATGATTCACAACCAATACCTCCCAATCCAGATAAAATAAATTGATCAGCTATTATGTCAGCATGGATATATTGCCATCTTAATTCTTCATAATTTAAAGGGCCTTTGATGAATTTAACATTATTTTTTAATCTCAATCTTTCAACAAGCCTATGTGTATTTTCTGAATCAACACCTCTATCAATAATTGTCAAAATAGAATCCGGTGAATTTTTTATAAATTCTGCAAAAGCTTCAATTAAAATATTATTTCCCTTAAATTTAAAATTAAGATTTGTAGGATGAAAAATTGTCAAAGTTGAGTTGTTATTCAAATTTGAATCATCTGGTTTAAAATAATCTGTATCCCACATGATTGGAACAAAAATACCTGTATGAATATTTAATTTTTGTAATAAAACCTTGTCTGGTGGCGTAGTGAAAAATATTGTTTTAGGTTTTCTTAGTGCTCTTTTCATTAATATGCCTCTAAGTGAATTAGAAAATGCTATTTCACTTAGGTCGCTTCCTACAATTTGAGGAACATACTTTTTTCTTGAAATATATGCAAAAATTGTAAAATCATATTGAGATTGTATTAGATCATATTTTTTATCCTGCATAATCTTTAGAATTCTTCTTTTCCAACCTGATTTACCTTGCTGATAAAATTTTATCCAATCAGGATATTTCCCGTTCAAACTAGAATCAGTTTTTAATGGATCATACACACTAGGTGGATTTGACTCCATTAGCAAATCTGCAGAGATACCTATTTTTTGTAAATACTTACAATTTAGATAACCTACATTAGCAATATTCCCTGCAAATAAAATTTTCATACTTTTTTAAGCTATCAATTTAAATTTAAATCAGTCATTATCTTAACTTTTGTTAAAAATAAATAATTTTATTACTAGTTTTTTGTAATGCATTTAAAATATAACTAAAATTAAAATTTAATAGTGAAAAAAATGGAAATATTAAAAAATTGTAGTTTTTCCTTAGATCATTATTTTGAAGTTTTAACTTTATTAAAACAAGAATATTTTATTGGTACTGTTGGAGAATATAATAAACTCAAACAATATAAAAATTTTTTAATTTTACGTCATGATGTCGATATTTCATTAGATTATGCGTTAAAGATGGCAAAGTTGGAAAAGGAACATGGTTTAAGAGCTACATATTTCATTTTATTACATAGTAGCTATTACAATGCACTTTCAAAGTCAAATACAAAAATAATCAAAGAAATATCAGATTTGGGACATGAGATTGGATTACACTATGATACAGATTTTTTATATGCAGATAAAAAAAAGATAATATTACAAATCCAAAGAGAATCTCAAATTTTATCGGATTTAATAGGAAAACAGATTACATCAATAGCTCAACATAATACAAGCATAAGTAAAGACCTAGACTTTAAATCAAATTTAAAAAATGAAGGGTTTATTGATTCAAGAGATCCTGAAATCCTAAAACAAACAAAATACATTAGTGATAGTGGTCGTTATTGGCGAGAAGGATGTATGTGTAAACATATCAATAAACATGAAAAATTACAGATCCTCACTCATCCTATTTGGTGGGTTAATAAATTTGATACACGTAAAGATGTATTATTAGAATTTGAAAAAAATGAGATAGAAAAAATTGATTTAAAAATTAATGAATATAAAGAAATGGTTAATAGATTATTAATTAAATTAAAAGCACCCAGTGATGAATTTGAAAAAATGTGAAATCACAGTTTCTCAAATAGTATCTTTTTTAGGAAATAATAAAAAATTAAAAATTTTAAATCCAAAAGAAAAAATTAAAAATTTTGAATCAATCATAAATGCAAAAAAATCATATATGACCTTTTGTTCTATATTAGAAGAAAAAGGTATAAAATTAATTACTAATTCAAAAGCAACTTTGATTATTTGTCATGAAAGTTTGGCAAATCAGGATTCAAATTTAAAATCTAATATTATCTATGTAAAAAACCCAAGATTAGATTTTATTAAATGTCTTAAGAAATTTTTTAATGATGAACAAATTATGAAGGGTATTCATTCAACTGCGATTTTGAAGACAAAAGATATTGGAAAGAATGTTTACATTGGACCATATGTTCAAGTTGGAAAAAATGTTTCAATAGGTGCTAATACCATTATCTATGGAAATGTTGTAATTTATGATAATGTAATAATTGGTAAAAATGTCATAATTGATTCAAATACAGTACTTGGAACAGATGGATTTGGTTTTGAAAGGAATAAATTAAAAAAATTAGAAAAATTCCCTCATTTTGGAGGAATAGTAATTGGCAATGATGTAGAAATTGGTTCAAATGTTTCAATAGATCGAGGAACAATAGATGATACTATAATAGGAGCTGGAAGTAAGATTGACAATCTTGTTCATATTGCACATAATGTTAAGATTGGAAAGAATTGTTTAATTATAGCAAATTCCTTAATTGCAGGAAGTTGCATTCTCGAAGATAATGTTCACATTGCAATGTCTGCAACTATTAGAGAAGGAACAAAAATTGGCAAAAATGCCTTTGTTGGAATGGGTTCTGTTGTAACAAAGAATGTTCCGCCAAATCAAACTGTTTATGGAAATCCTGCACGTTCCATCAACTTTATAAAATAATTAAAATATATTTTGCTTTTTCTAACTCAATCTCATTGAATACGAATTTAAAATTATATTTGCATCAATTTCCTTTTCATTTTCAAAATTTACTTTTAATATGCGTAGTAATCCATTACCTGTAATGATATTTACACTACCATCATCAAAAATCTGTGCAATTTGTCCTGGAACCCCAAAATATTTGTGATTACTTTTATCTAGTTTAGATTTTTTTATGTATAATTTCTTTGATTTCAGAAATGTAAATGCAGGATAGGTTGGTTCTAATCCCCGAATTAAATTGAATATGTCTCTACTATTTTTACCCCAATTTATGACTCCATCATCAGGAATTCTTTTACAGCCATAAGTTCCATTTTCTGGTTGTTTTATAAGAATGGGGTTTTCATCTAATACCTTGAATAAATTTTCTTTAATCAATTCAACAGCAAATTGAGAAATTTTATTTTTTAAATCAACAATGGTGTGTTCATCATTAATTTCAATTTCTTTTTGCGCAATAATGTCTCCATTATCTACCTGTTTATTCATTAAAAACATCGTAATTCCAGTTTTTTGTTCTCCGTTAATTATGGCCCAATTAAGAGGAGCAAATCCTCTTAAATTTGGAAGTAATGATGCATGTAATCCAATTATTCCCTTTTTTGGAATTTCTAAAATATCTTCTGAAAAAAGTTTTCTGTATCCAACAACCATTATTGCCTTTGGATTGATCTCTTTTATTTTTTCTACAGTTAAATTTTCTGAAAAAAATAATGGAATTTGTTCTTTTTGCGCAATAATATCTACTGATTTTTCCCATTTCTCATGTTTTTCAGGCTTGAAAGTAAAAATAGCATCAACATCAATTTTCATTTGAATGATTTGCTGAAGACAATCATATCCTATCTCTTGACTACCTATGAAGACAATACCCATATCTTTTAGAAATCTTGTCTCCAAATAATGTATTTGGATATTCCTTCTTCTAATTTCACAATTGGTTTATACCCTAAAATTTTTCTGCTATGTGTAATGTCAGCACAATGTCGTTTTACATCCCCTTTTCTATCTTTAACAAATTTTAATTCTATTTTATTTTCATTGCCTGTAATCTCTTGATATTTTTTTACTACTATTTTTGCAATTTTCTTAATTGATTCTTCTTTACCCTGTCCAATATTGAGCGTATCTCCTATCGCATTTTTAGTTTGATCAGATAGCATTATTCCATTTGCAGTATCATCAACATATGTAAAATCACGTGTTTGATTTCCTGTACCATGAATAATTGGAAATTTCTTTTCTAAAATTCTTTCATAAAATTTTGGTATAGCTGCAGAATATGTATCACTTCTCATATATTCTCCATAACTATTGAAAGGACGAACTATAACCATCTTTAACCCATCTGATTTTTCAAATCCCCTTACATATAGTTCGGATGCAGCTTTTGAACCTGCGTAAATTGTTGTTGGAAGTAATGGATGATCTTCTTTCATAGGTATTTTCATTGCACTTCCATATACTTCACTGGATGAAATATGGATCATTTTACATTTTAGTTCAGTACAAGCTTTTGCAACAAGATAAGTTCCGTAATCATTTACTTTTACAACTTCTTCAGGTTTATCAAACGACATTGTAAGTGGTTTAACAGCTAAATGAAATACAACATCCATTTTTCTAGAGGCTGTTTTAAATTTATCATAATTTAGTATGCTTCCTTTGATAACTTTGATATCTTTTGGAACATTAGATTTTCCACTGGCATTTGAAAAATCATCATAAATTGAAACATTATAATTATTTTCATAAAGTTTTTTTGCTAGTGTCGAACCAATAAATCCTAAACCACCAGTAACTAATGCTCTTCGCTTCATAGCTTTGCTTTTTTACTTATATTAAAATTCTTTTTCATTCATTAAATATTTTTTAATGTTTTTGATATAATATTACAAATTATCTCTTGATCATCTTGTGTAATTTCTTCATGTAATGGGAGAGATATAGTGTTTTTATATAAAAACTCTGAATTTTTTAAACTAGAATGTTTTGAACATTTTTGAAATACTGGAAGACAATGAAGCGCATAAGTACCAATTTGTGATTCGATATTATTTTTAGCTAATTTTTGAATAACTCTATCACGTAAATTTGGTTTTGTAATTACACAAACAAATGTCTGAAATGTATGCCTAGAATTTTTAGTTTGTTTCTGAATTTGTATACCATCTATTTTTTTAAATAATTCCGAATAGATCTTTGCCATTTTCTGTCTATTTTTAATTATTCTCTCAATCTTTCTTAATTGTTCTAAGCCTATTGCACTTTGAATATCTGACATTTTGTAATTTGTCCCAACACTGGTAAATTCATTATCTTTTTTTCCAAATGATTTGAAACTTTTAATCTTATTAGCCAATCTTCTGTCATCTGTTGTAATCATACCTCCTTCACCTGTTGTAATTATTTTTCTTGGGTGAAAACTAAAACAACTAACATTAGCCAATGAACCAACAAATTTTGAACCTAATTTTGAACCTAAACTGGTTGCAGCATCCTCTACCACAATCATTTTTTTCTTTAATTTATAAAATTCGTTTTCTAAAGGATTACCAAAAATTGATACAGGTGAAATTATTTCAATATTATCAAAATTCTTTTGTTCTACTATATCTCTTGTTATATTCATTGTTTCAATATCTACATCTACTAAAATTGGTTTCCCGCCGGCCAATATTATTGCGTTTACTGTAGCCGGAAATGTAAAATCTGAAACTAATACCCTCTTCCCTTTAATATTGAGACATTCAAAAACTGCATGTAATGATGTTGTTGCAGATGTTGTTGCTATGGCAAATTTTGTTTTGACATAATTTGATATGCCAATTTCAAATTTCTTTGTGACATTACCTTCAGTTAAAAATTTTGATTTAAACACTTGTTTGACGGATCTAATTTCATTATTATCTAAAGATGGTCTCATAAGATAGATTTTTTTCTTCATACAGTTCTTATTTTTTTATGCTAATAAACCAGTTTTTTTTGTTACACAAAACTAATTAATTAATAAAAATTGTCCTTTTTTATTGAAAACCATTGATATTGTATCTGGTTTGGGAGAAATTGGCACTCCTATTTTGAAACTATTTTCAAAATCTAACATTGTTTTAGGTTATGACATCAATCCAAAATTAATGAATTTGAAGAAATTTGAAAAATATAAAAATTCAAATGTAAAATTTTTACACATATGCATTCCATTCAATGACAAATTCTTAAAGAATGTATTATCACTTTATAAAAAATTCAAACCACAAATTATTGTTATTCATAGTACTGTGGCTCCTTATACTACCAAATCATTACAAAAAAAAATCCCAATCCCTGTTATCTATAGTGCAACTAGAGGTGTTCATAAAAGAATGTTACAAGATCTAAAAAAATATACTAAATTTTATGCCTTAGAAAAAATAACTTCAAATCAAAAATGGGCATCTTCTGAATACACAAAACTTTTGAAAAAATCTAATATCAAATCAAAGAAAATGTCAGAACCAATTACATTAGAATTAGCAAAAATTGTTGTGGATACAACTTATTATGGTTGGTTGATAAATTATGCTCAGCTAAGTAATATTATTGCTAAAAAACATGGAGTGGATTATGATGAAATGTGGGAATTTTCTGATGAAATTCATAAATTTATAGGTAATAGACCAAAGATGTTTCCAGGATTTATTGGTGGTCATTGCGTGATTCCTAATTTATCATTAATAGACGAGGAATCGTTTTGGCAAATTGATAAAATCAATAACATCTATGCTAAAAAAGTAAAAAATGCAAAATCCATTGCAAAAAAATATGTTAAGGGAAGACAATCATACAATTCAAAATAGCGTCAAAAATCATAGATTTTTGGTTTTAACTATACATTAAGGATTATTGCACAATTTCTAGCCATTTTTTTTAAGCCACATACATTATTTGACTGTCAATTTATTATAATGTTTACGAATTAATCAGGTATTTTAAAAAAATGCAATGAGGAATAGTATTTGGAGAAAATTTCTTTAGGTTGATTTTAAATATAGTTCTAAAATTTTTATTTTAAATGGAAAATATTGATATCCAAACCCATTCTTCATTAAGGACAGTAGAGTGGAAAGATAATAAAGTTGTAATGATTGATCAAACCAAATTACCTAATAAACTTCTTTTTGTAGAATATGATGATTTTAATCAGGTAGCTGATGCCATCAAAACTCTTGTAGTTAGAGGTGCACCTGCAATTGGAGTATCTGGTGCTTTTGGATTGGCATTGGCAGTATTACAAAGTAAAGCAACTGTTAAAGATCAATTATTATCCGATTTAGAATCTGCTAGAAAAATCCTCTTTGCAACTAGACCAACAGCGGTAAACTTAGGTTGGGGATTAGAGAAAATTATGCGTGTTGCAAAATCTGGAAATTCAGTTGAACAGATTAAAGAATTAGTTATTTCTGAAGCAAAAAAAATGGCCGAGGAAGATATTGAAATAAACAAAGCAATGGGGAAGAATGGTTCTGTTCTTTTTGATAATAATGATACCATAATGACACACTGTAATGCTGGTGCGCTTGCTACTGTTGCATATGGAACTGCATTAGGTGTAATTAGAGCAACTAGAGAGAGTGGTAAAAATGTAAAAGTAATAGCAACTGAAACAAGACCAATACAACAGGGTTCGAGACTAACCGTTTTTGAGCTGAAACATGATGGATTTGACGTTAGCCTAATTCCAGATACTGCTGTAGGATATTCTATGGCAAATGGTTTAGTACACAAAGTTGTAGTTGGTGCTGATAGAATTGTTAAAACTGGTCATATTTTTAACAAAATTGGAACTTATCAGGTAGCAACTATGGCAAAACAACACGGAATTCCATTTTATGTTGCAGCACCATTATCTACAATTGATTTGGAAACTAAAGCAGAAGATGTCATCATTGAGATGCGTAAGGGTAGTGAAGTTACAGGAATTGGTGACAAAAAAACGGCACCTGATGATATCAATGTGATTAATCCTGCTTTTGATATGACTCCTCCTGAACTAATTTCAGGAATTATAACAGAAAAAGGAGTGGTTAAAGCTCCTTATGAGGAATCTATACCAAAATTATTTCAATCTGACAATTCATAATTTCATTACTTCTCTCAACTTTTGTTTAAGATTTAACAATCTATATTAGAATCAAACCTTGAAAAACAAATCCAAGACTATCTTGATTCAGTTTAGATAATATCTAGTAGCAAAACCTAAATTAATATCTGTAGATCTTACGTTGATCATCTTGTAAGTGGAGTAAGAAAAGATGAACTAGAAATCTAAATCTTAATTCTAAATTTTTTATAATCCTCATTAGTATTATGAAGTATTATGTATTATAACGTAACCTTACTTTTTATTATCCAATTTTATTTAGAAGAATGGATTGAAGATTATAATAAAAAATGGTGAATCGACCATATTGTATCATGATTCTAGTGATGTATCTGTCCTTCCAAAAAGTAAACTAGTAAGAACATTTAATGATGATGGCTCTTTGATTGAAGAGTTTAAACTTCTTGACAAAAAAATTGCTTTGAATGATGATTTTGATAACGATCAAACTGAAATTGTCGTAACTTTGAATGTTGAAAGAAAGTAATGAAATCATCTAATTTTCATCAGTGATTCCATTTCGTATGAGTTTGCAAAAATGTTAAAATAAGTTTTAAATTCTAGTCACATCAGTTAATATCCAAATTATTGGATTTAAAAAAATGTTGTACAAAATTAAAAAAAATTATTGAAATTTTAATATTTATCAATTTGTATAATCACTATCACGATTATTAATGAATAAAGGAAACATTAATCATCATTTCTTGATGTACATGTAAATCGTTAGAATATTTTAGGATTATTTTGAACTGGGGACGATGGGATTTGAACCCATGATCTCCAGCACCCGAGGCTGGCAGTATACCCAAGCTAACCTACGTCCCCATTAAATTAAATTGAAAACATAATTTAATTTCATAAATCCCATCAAGACCGTGACCCAATCCACAAATAGTCAAAATAGAATAATTTTGATGTTTATTTTTCTACACGAATAAATATTTCCTAAACATATGATAACCATGGCAAAAAGTCTTAGTTGTGCAGATGCTGGTGCTGATTGTGGATGGTCCATAACTGCAGTACTGAAGAAGATTTAATGGCTAAAGCCACAGAACATGTCAAAGAATCTCATAAAGAATTAAAAATTACACCTGAACTTACTAAAAAAATTAAGTCTCTCATAAAAGATGTATAGGTGAAATTCTTTCCTCTATTTTTTCTTTAAACTAGGCATAAATCATTATTTTGAATCCAAACTTTGTTGTGCTACATAGGTTGGATTCAAACTATGTTTGTTGGAGATTTAAATTAAATTTCAAAATCTTCATCTAGTTTATAAGAAATTTAGTAAATTGATCAATTTGTAGCATGAAATCAATTGTAAATATCTGATTATTTGATACAAATCAGATGGTTAATTCAAGCTAATTAATAGAAAGTTTTTATTGTTTTTCAAACTGTAGCATACAATATGACTGTTGTTTCTGCACAAGCAATTGAAGATTCCTTAAAGCAATGCATGGATCCTGAAGTTCCTTTAAACATTGTAGAAATGGGATTAATCTATGGTATAAATGTTGAAGAAAACAATGATGTTAATATTAAAATGACAATGACTACTCAAGGCTGTCCACTTCATGAAACTTTGGTACAAGATGCAACGAGATATGCTAAAAAGGTTCCAGGAGTAAACAATGTCAAAATAGACATTGTATGGGAACCTGCATGGTCAATGGATAAAATGACTGAGGAAGGAAAAATGAAATTAAAAAATATGAGTGTTGCTATGAATACTCCTGCGCCAATTAATTATGAAACCGCATTTCCTCAGGGTGTTGGGAAATTAGTACAACAAGAAGATGGTTCTATGGTTTTGGCAAATGAACATGAACAAGGGTTTATGGTAAATCAAGCAATAGTAGATTTTTGGAAATCATGTAATGGACAACGCAAAGTTACAGAACTAGTAGAAGTCTTTGCACAACAAACAGGTCTTAAAAGAAATCAAGTAGAAAAAGAAGTCATGCAGTTATTACAACAATTACGTGATGGTGGATTAATTGCAATTGCAGGTCAGCCAGACACCCCAAATGTTGAATTTAAAAAATAATTCTAAAAAATATAGTTTGAATTTGCACCATCAAAATTTATTGTGACACCTGATAGATATTTTATTTTATTTTCAATTATGGCTTTGACAAAACTTCCAATCTCCTCAGGACTTCCTAGTCGTTTCATAGGCAAAGATTTTTCGAATTCTTTTACATTTTCTATTAATTCTTGAGTTCTATCTGTATTAATTGGACCTGGAGAAATGTTGATACAACTAATATTTTTTTGAGCATATTCTTTACTTAATACTTTGAAAACTTCACTAAATGCTGCACGATATGCAGCAGATATGATCAATTTTGAATTTGGTTCTTTTATTACATTAGAACTGATCAAGAAAATATATCCATTATCATTAATTTTGATATTCTGTAAAATGGTACAAAATCCTAAGAATAATTGGTTGTGATATAAATTCCAATCCTCTTCTGTAATTGCCAAAAATGGTTTTGGAGAAGGACCACCAGTATTGAGAACAAGAATATCTGTTTGTGTATTTTTTTCCAAAAATTCTCTCACACTTTTCAAATCTGATGTATCTATATCATTCTTAGATGCTGCAAAAACATCAATTTTTATTGATTTGAGAGAATTTGAAATTGCTTTTCCTATTCCCCTCGAACCACCAAGAACAATCGCTTTAGTCATATCCTGTAAATTACCGTGATAATTAAATTTCTTTACTAAAGGAATTACTTCTTATTGAATTGAAAAATTCTCTCAAAATTGATTATTGTTTTATCTTTGAGTAAAAACTAGGATTGGATTAGCTAGCACTAGCACTACTTTTTTTCACCAAATTGTTTGCATTAGCAATCTTGGGAGCTCAAACATTTTTTCATGAAAATATACTGATGATGGAGTCTCTTTACAAGGTATACTTTGTGGATGTGAGATGCCAATGAATTATCCATACGGCCTTACACACAATCCTTATCCTAGCAGTCCTACACCAACTGAAAAGGATGCCCAAATTTTGGGCGGGACTAGACACATACAAGCCAAGGAATCAATATTGGAATGCATAACGGATCTATACAGACAATCATCCAAGCATCAATCCAATGAAAATGACTTTAGACTAATTACAGTAATACAAGATGTCGGATGCGGAAAAACTCACCTTGCTTTGCACATCAAGGGACTAAGAATGAGACAAAATATTGAAAGCGCATACGTAGATCTGGCAACAATTTCACCTAAAACAAAGGAAAGCCTGTATGATGCAATTATCGCAGGATTCAACAAATCTACATTTGATGAACTGAGGGAAAAATTCCTAAAAGACATCTGTGACAAGGCAGACAAGGGTGATCTGCTGGCAAAAAAAGCGCTAGGTTACAGGTTTGTAGACAAACTTATGGGAACTACAATACAGGATAAAACTGATGATATTCTTAACAATAAAAAAACACATTCTAGTGAGAATCTAAAAAAATACTTGGCCTCTAACTACAACGCGCACGAGTCGCTAATAATTCAAAACATTATTGGCAAGATATTTGACCCTATATCAAACTTGGATGAATTTTTAGGACGTCTATCAGCTATTTCCAAATTCAGCCATAATCTTCTTGGTAAAATTACAATTTATACATTTGATGAGCTAGATGCAGATCCAGGCTCTGCTGAAATCGTAAAATCAATAATCAATAGACACTTACCATCCTCTGTTGTGATGCTTATTACAACTCCATCTGAATATTCTAAAATAAAAGAAATTAACGTATCCCTCTTTGACAGACTAGAAAAGGCAAACTATAAGATTAATCTGGCTGGTTCAAATTCAATAGATGAGTTATCTGAAATTGCAATCGAATACATCAAACAAAACAAAAAGAGTGTGAGGTTCACAAAAAAACAGCAAAACGACTTGACCGGTAAAATAAGAGTATTATGTGATGAATTTCCTGATTTCACAAGTGTGCGATCGCTGATCAACATTTTGTATCATGCTATGGAAAAATCTTATCAATTAAACCATGAAGAGATTTCTGAAGAGGCACTTGATGAAACTATTAAGAACGCATTTCCGGGATTAAAGGTACATGACAGCGTTCTGGATGTTCCAATAGGGCAGTTTTTGAAATTGCGACTAGAATCTATTGAAAGTAAAACACAATCAAAGATAAAAGAGGCCATTTCTAACCTTGTCAATTTTGCACATGATACAGGAATGATTACAAAGCCTGAAAATTCAAAACGAATGCTGGATGCAATTTATACCGATAAGTATGGAACAAAGATAGGAATTGCAGTAGCAATGAATAAGGATCATGATAAAAACTCTATCTCCATTCAAAATATTCTAAAAGCGTCTGCTTTCGTAGACAAACTGTTGATACTTACAAATACCAATGTACCAAAAACCCCCCAAGCTACAATCATTAACATTGACAAAGTGAAGATGGTTGACTTGCTTTATTTTAGTAACAGATACTCTGACAACAAAATACTAGAACCAGAAAATGAAAAAATCCATGCTTTAGCCAAGACTATATCAATTATCTAAAATATTCTAGTTTTTACAACTTTTATCAAAGATGAAATTTTACTAATTGAAGAAAAATCAAGACTATATTGAAACATCTTCAATAATTCAATGATGAGTTATAGTGGAATTGAATCAAATTTCAATTTAATTGGAATATTTTTACTACTACTTAGATTTCTTTAATTTCTGTAATTGTTCCTAACACTGAGTCCATTTGGATGATTGCTTTTTTCTCTTCCCATCCAAGTGCAACATACCAATCACCTAAATCGCTATGATATTTTGTCTCTAATGTTTTTATATTTTCTGGCAATACATCATATTTTTTTGCAATCCCAGATACCGCAAGTGTAATCGCATCTTTTTCCTTTTCTAGTCTCCTTTTCATTAATCCTATTCCTGGACTCATGTCATGACTACATCATATCATCTAATATAGTTAATTCATTCAATTACCTATAATATTGAATTTTCCCAATCCCAACATTTGAAATAGCCTATGCATGATGAAATAACAAAATGAATCTAATTCAAAAATTATCTAATTCCACATTAGCTAAATCTAGCACACTTGTTTCACTAGTATCAATTCTAGCAGTTATTGCTCCTGTCATAGTAGTTTCGGCAGGTTTTTGGGATGCCATATCTCATCTTCAAAAAGAGCCTGAATTCTTTTGGAGCCCATCTCATATTGTAGTGTACACTGGTGTCTCTATGACCGGTTGTGCTGCAATCATGGGATCTTTGTTAATATTTAGAAAATCAGTTCATGGCTCTCTTAAAACTGGAATTAATTTTGTTATTATTGGTTCCATTCTCCAAATTGTTTCGGGTTTTGGTGATTCATTATCTCATGATGTATTTGGAATTGATGGATTGATCTCTTGGTCTCATCAACCATTAGAATTTGGACTAGTTCTTGCATCATTAGGAGGAGTATTGATATTAAAAAACAGAGAACATACTAAACTCAAAGCATTTCTTCCTTTTTCAATTATAGCCTTTTTGTTTTTTACCACTTGGCTACTCTTTAACATAATTCTAATTTTTGGACACACCATACAATGTATTCAAATCTATGAAATATTTTCTTCAGGTTGTGCTATATTGTAATTTTTTATTTTTATGTATGATGTTATCATCATTCCAAGAGCTCCTAATAGAAGCATAATTCCTGCTGGCATCATTTTCTGAGAATTTGTATTTCCGAATTCTACTTGTAAATCAATAGAATTTTTTGCAATATTTGTAATTTTTATAGTATATGTACCGTTTTCATTAAAATCAAAATACCCCACAGCCATTTTTGTATTAATTTTTTGTTCCTTAATTACATTATCATCATCATCTAATATCTGAACAAATACATATTCTCCTGCAAATTCAGGCATGTACAACTTGTAATATCCTATATCTGCACCTAGCAATTCTGTTTTTACTTCAATTGAATTTGATTGCTTTAGTAAAATAGAATCATATGCTTTTTCAGTTTCATTAAAAATTAATGATGTCCAAATCATTCCAACAATTACCAACACTAATGAAATCTTGAATGGAGATATCTTCATTTCATTATAATGAATAATTATTTACTTTATAAGATAATCTAGGACTCGGAGGGCTTCGATCCCTCGACCTAGCGGTTCGAAGCCGCTCGCACTATCCAGACTGTGCAACGAGTCCAAACAAGTAAGAATTTAACAGGCCTAAATATCTGTCTAGATGCTTTGAAAGTATCAAAAAAAGTAATTGGTGTTGAATATGCAATTCGAGATATTGTTCTTACTGCAAGAACAGTAGAACAAAAGGGAATGCAGGTTGATTATCTCAACATTGGTGATCCTGTTCAATTTGGTTTTCAACCACCTGAAAATGTAAAACAAGCTTTGATTGATGCAATTAACAAAGGTGAAAATTACTATTCCTCCTCTGAAGGTATTTTGGAATTAAGACAAGAGATTGCTAAAAAAGAAAACGCAAAGGGTCTCTCAATTGGTGCTGATGAAATTCTAATCACTAATGGTGTTTCTGAAGGACTTGATATGGTAATCTCCTCAATTGTAGAAGAAGGAGATGAAATATTATTACCTGGACCCTATTATCCACCATATGCTTCCTATGTTAGATTGCATGGAGGTATTCCTATAGAGTTTGCAGTTGACTTGGATAATTCTACACCTGACATCGAAGATATTAAATCTAAAATCACTCCAAAAACTGTTGCTATTTGTCTAATCAGCCCAAACAATCCTACAGGTGTAGTGTTTAATGAAAAATCTCTCAAAGAACTAGTAAATATTGCAAATCAAAATAATCTATACATCATATGTGATGAAATCTATGATCAAATAATTTTTGATGAAAATTTTGTAGGAATTGGTAAAGTTGCAGGAGATTCACCTGTAATTATTCTAAATGGATTCTCAAAAGTACATCTAATGTCTGGCTGGAGAATTGGATATATTGCATTTAATCAATCGCCACAACTCGAAGCACTACGTGAACACCTTCCAAAACTGGCAAGAGTTAGAATTGCAACTGCTCTTCCAGTACAACATGCCGCCTTGGAATCTCTTCGTGGACCGCAAGGTTACATCAATGATTTTGTCTCTGAAATTAAAAAACATCGAGACTTGGTTGTAAAACGACTCAACGAAATACCTGGTCTTTCTTGCCCTAATCCAAAAGGGGCATTTTATGCATTTCCAAAAATTGAAGACAATAGATTTGGTACTGATAAGGAATTTGTTACAAAATTACTTGAAACAAAAGGTGTTCTAACTGTTCATGGTTCGGGTTTTGGTAAGAAATATGGCAGTGGACATTTTAGATTAGTTTATCTTCCTGATCTAAAAGTTTTAGATTCTGCAATGAACAAAATTGAAGAATTTATGAGTTAGTAATCCCACACTGAAAATTTCTCAGGAATTATCTCTATAATACAGTCAGTATCATCTAGTAACTCTTTTGCAGATTTGTTATCCAACGTATTAAAATATCGTAAAAGAATTTTTTTTGCTAATCTTTTTACTTTGTTGTTTTCTAAAATCAAATCTGCGTTTCCTTGAATCATAACTCCATAAATTTCTGGAGCATTAATTCCTACATCAATACAGCAAGAAACTCGTTTATTTTTCTTGATATTTATTGCCTTTTGTGTTCTAGTATTTGTTCCTATGTGGAATTTTTTTTCACTATATTTGTACCAAACAGGAACAATGTGAGGCATTTTGTTTTTGTCAATTGTGGCTAGCCGCAATATTTTCTGAGACTTTAGAAATTCATTTCTGTTCATGTTTTCTAAATCCTAATGCAATCATAAAAATCCCAAAGATCAACATTGCCATTGAAACTTTTTCATTAGTAATTTCACCATTTATCAAAAATTCTTCAACAAAGTCTATGCCCCATATCAATAATTGTTGGATCATTACTATTCCCCCCATAACACAAAAAAGAACACCCATCGCTGTAAACCAATTTCTACCACGCCTATAATGTTCATAGCTCATGTTAAACGAAAAATAGGTTTAGATAATTTTGATTCCTGGATTTTTTAGCTTGTTTCTTATCATTGCATTGAGAAGTAACGGTGTTGACATTTCTGCAAGGTATGATAATTCTATTGGTCCCAAGTAAATTGCTCTTAATCCCTTGATTTCACCAATCAATCCATTTACTACCTGAACCGATTCATCATCATCTCCGCAAACGAAGATATCGTAATCTAGTTCTAGTGTTGGATTTACTAATTTTTTTTCAGAAATTACATGAAATGCTGAAACTATCTTTGATTTATTTTTCATATGGTTTGATACAAGCTTGTATGAAAATGGTTTATTTTCTTTAATTGAAATACATTCAAATCCCACATCTGTTTTTGTCATTGGAACAATTGGTGAAACTACAACACAACTGTCTTTGACTTCAGATAATATTCCAGAACAAACAGAATCAATATTCTCATATGGGATTGATAAAATTAAAACGTCACTTTCTTTTGCAACTGAAATATTGTCATTTCCAGAAATTGATCCTTTAATTTCTCCAAATGCTTCTTTTGCCATATTGGAATATTCTTTTGCAGACTCAGATGCTCTTACAGCATCTCTAGAGCCAACAATAACATCGTGGTTTTGCGACCATCTTAAAGCAAAACCTTTTCCCATTCCTCCAGTTCCGCCAATTATTCCAATCTTCATAGTATCTATCTGATAATCTTATTATTATCTCTATTTGAATTTTAATCAATTTGGGTCAGATTATTTTCCTTAGACACGGTCAGGCCAAAAATAACACTGAAAGAATCTTAGCTGGAAGAACCGAAGGCATTCCCTTAACTGAGATTGGAATTAAACAAGCAGAGCATACTGCTGAATTACTAGAACACATAAATATCTCTACAATTTATTCCAGTCCAATCCAAAGAGCAAAGCATACTGCAGAAATCGTTGCAGAGCACAATTCACTTAATGTTACAATTGATGAACGACTAATTGAGCTTGATATGGGTAAATTTACTGGCATTCCATATGATGAAATTTTTACTAGTCATGGAAATGTCTTTATGAAATTCTATAATGGCGAATTGGAAATTGCTCATAATGGGGTAGAAACTTTCGCTGAAGTAAAAAAACGAGTTTTAGGAATAGTTGATCATGTAATTGAAAAACATCCTGATGAAAATGTGGTACTTGTTACTCATATGGATCCTATCAAGGCTATGTTATCTACCATAGTTGATCTCTCTCCTACCAACTTGTTTGAATTAGTCATTGCAAATGCATCTCTTAACATTTTTAGAGAAAAAGATAGAAAGTTCTCCCTTTCAGGATTAAATGTGATGCATCCATCTAGATTCGATCAGGGTTATTAACTAGTAATCTTGAAAACCCTTAAATAGAAATTATAGATGACGTCATTCAATCGCTAATGAAAAAGATAGTTGTGTTATTCTTAGTATTGGCAGTTATGGTAATAGTTCCAGTTATAGAATCCGCGTTTGCTGCAGGAGACGAACCTGGTGAATATCTAGATCGTAGGGTGATTATTTGGAACTTGTTTTTTAAAATGATGACTATAGCATTTGTAGTTGGTGCTGTAGTATCAGGTACAATTATTTGGCAATGTTGGAGATTTAGAGAATCACATCCAAAAGCAAAACCTACACCATATGAGGGGACGGACTGGTAAAATTGGGTGGACATTCTAATTGGCCTGAATGGATCTATGTTGGTGTTGTAATTGCGTTAATGGTTTGGGTAGGAGCAGAAGCTTGGGAAGCAGAAAGACTTGTAGAGCATGTTCCTGCAGATGCTGAAATTATCAAAGTTACTGGGCAACAATGGCTTTGGACTTTTGAGCATGAAGATGGTACTAAAGAAAGAGGTGAATTACACGTTGAAGTCGGCAAAGCATACAAGTTTGAGATAGAATCCATAGATGTTAATCATTCTTTTAACATTCATGATTATGTTGTTTTAATGGATGCAATTCCTGGTAGAGTTAATACTGTATGGTTTGCACCAACTGAGGTAGGACAACATGATATCCAATGCAGAGAGTATTGTGGATTAATTCACTATAACATGAGAGGAACATTATACGTGGAGGAACCATCATCTTGATAACGCTTTTATCACAATTATTTGGAGGAATTAACTAATGGTTCTGGAATTACAAAAACCACGTCCAATTTGGCAAATAATGTTTTCAACACATCATACTGATGTAGGTTTACTTTACTTAATCACATCGCTTGCATTCTTGTTCATGGGTGGTGCATTAGCTCTTGCAATTAGAGCAGAGTTGTTCTTACCTGGTGCACAAATAATTACAGATGCAATGACCTTTAACAGAATCTTTACTGTTCATGGTACTACATTGATCTTTTTGTTTATCATACCATTTGCATCAGCAGTTGGTAACTACTATGTTCCAATTATGGTTAGATACAAGGATATGGCATATCCAAAACTTAATGCAATTGCATTTTGGATGATTCCACCGGCTGGTGCACTCATTTGGTTAGGTTTTGCAGACTTTACATGGTATGCAACACCACCGTATTCTATTATCAGTGCTCCAGGACCAGCAGCTGATATGTGGATATTTGGACTAAAGATTTTGGGTATTTCATCAGTACTTGGTGCAATCAACTTTGTTGTTACAATTCTCAAATGTAAGCATCCAGACATGTCAATTGGACAAGTTCCACTTTTGGCATGGTCATTTTTGTCATCATCATTAATTATACTAGTTGCAATCCCAACATTTGCTGCAGCCCTGTTAATGTTACTTACTGACAGACTTGGTGTTAGTGGATTCTTTAATCCTGCAATGGGTGGAGATCCAATTGCATATGCTCACTTGTTCTGGTTCACATTCCATCCAGAGGTTTACGTACTAGTAATCCCTGCAATTGGAATGATGTATGAAATCATTCCAAGGTTTTCAAGAAAGCCAATTTACAGCTACAATTCTGGTGTCTTTGCATTTGTTTTACTATCTATAGTTGGATTCTCATCATGGGCACACCACATGTATGCGACTGGTATGTCATTTACAGAAAAAACAGTCTTCATGGTAGGGACTCTTGCAGCAGTTCCAGCATCTGCAATGCACGTCTTTAATTTTGTAGCAACAATGTGGAATGGTAGAATTAAATTTGCAACGCCAATGATGTGGGCAGTTGGAGGAATTGCATTATTCTTCTCTGCAGGTGCAGGTGGTGTAGCAAATGCTGCTATGCCATTAGACTTTACAACGCATGATACGTACTGGGTAGTTGGTCACTTTCATCTCTTTGTGATGGGTACTATTGCATTTGGTTCAATTGGATTTGTTTACTACATGTTCCCATATGTTACAGGAAGAATGTACAATGAAACAATGGGCAAAGTCCACTTTGTCATGTCATTTATAGGAACTGTTCTGGTGTTCTTTACACAACACGTACTTGGTTTGTATGGAATGCCAAGAAGAATTTTTGATTATCCTCCAATTCCGGAATGGATTGTTATGAACCAGATTGTAACAGTTGGTGCTATGATTATTGGTGTCAGTATGGCAATCTTCTTGGCAAACATGATTTACAGTTCTGGAAAAGGAAAACTTGCAAATCCTGAAGATCCATTTGGTGTAGGTGGCAAGTATTACTATCCATTTGAGGCAAAAAATCCATCACATTAGGAGATAAATAAAATGAGTCACGAGAATAACCAAACAATTTACAGAACAACTCCAGCTAGAACTGGAAAAATGATGATAATTATGTTAGGAATTTGTCTTGTGGGCGGAGTAATATTCTTTTCACTGTGGGACTATTGGATTTCAGAACCTGCACCAGTTGTTGCAATGATGGCAGGTACTGCAGGTACAACAGCACAAGCAGTACAAACTGGAGATACAATTACAAAAGATCTTATATTTATTGAATCATCGGACTTTAGGACTTTGGCGTTTAATGCATTACCAGGTGAACCTGATAACAATCCAACAATTAACATGGAAGTTGGAGACAAAGTAATCTTTAATGTAGATAATGCAGGAAAATCATTTCATGCATTTGGTGTTACAAAGGATGCTGAAGGCTTTGCTGGAATAATTCCTGGTAGTGAAGTAGCATCAATGTCAAACCCATTAAAACCAGGTGAAAGTGGATCTTCTGAATTTATTGCAGGTGAAGAGGGGATTTACTATTATATCTGTACTATTCCCGGTCATAGAGAGCAAGGAATGGTTGGTTCAATTATTGTAGGTGATGTTTCCGTTGAAGAAGTTATGGCAGTACCAGAACCAAAGGTAATGGAAGAAATTACTGAATCCGAAGTGATGGAAGAAGTAATGGTGCCAGATCCTGTAGCATATGATGGAGTAATATCTGTTCCAGATGGTTCTGGAGTTCCAGGATGTGAGCAAACAAGCGAATGTTATATTCCATATCATGTTACAGTTTCAGTAGGTGATGAAGTTACTTGGTCAAATGATGACTCAGCAGCTCATACAGTTACAAGTGGAACACCATCAGGTGGTTCTGATGGCAATTTTGACAGTAGTTTGTTTATGGCAGGTGGTACATTTTCAGTAACATTTGATGAAGCAGGTGAATATCCATACTATTGTATGGTTCATCCTTGGATGATCGGTATCATTACAGTTAGCTAGAAACGAGAAATCTTGGCAATTCAATATCTTGCATTAACAACAATGATTGTACTGTACTCTCTAATGTTTGTTGGAGGATATATTTCAGCCGCTGGACTTGGATTGACTTGTCCTGAATGGCCTCTATGTCCTGATGGGATAATGCCTTCTGAGGAATATCTTATAGAATGGATTCATAGATTTGTAGCAGCTACTACTGCAAGTTTAGTTGCTGCAACAATGATTGCTACCTGGTTAAACAAGAATGCTGATAAAAAGATCAAATTTACAAGTACATTTGCATCTGCCCTAGTAATTACACAAATTACATTAGGCGCACTTGTAATTGATACGAAACTGCATGCAGTCTTAGTTGCAATACATCTTGGATTTGGAATTTTATTATTCGCAATGGTATTACTAACTACAATATTTGCATTTAGACTCTCTAAAATTGCATTAAAATCTAATGTTTAGGTTTTTTGAACATTGTTGGCAAGTAAATGTAAATCATTATTCCCATCAAGACTAAGGCACCTACAATAATTGAACTAAAGAAGATAATTCCAAATGGACTCTGAGTTCCCATATTAAATGTATAAGTGATAATTCCGTCTCTTCCTTCCATGTCATACAGATCAATCTTTACAATATGGTTCCCTTGAGTTCTCCACACATAATCAAAATCCCAATGAGATCCTTCTATTGATGTTGGAGGTATTGTATCTACTTGTTGACCATTGAAGAAAATTCGCATTCCCATTGTAAATCTGTCAACGTCTTTATATTCAAATCCCTTGGTAACTTTTACCAAAAATTGAGATGGTTCTTCAATTTGAGGAAATTCTGGTGCAGTAGCTACTTGGACTCTATACCCTGCCTCAAATGATTCAGCAGAGTTAAACATAGAATGGGCATTAGCATCTATAAATCCTGAGATCGATGATAGTAGTAAAATAAAGAGGAAAAATCCTGATCTCTTTTTAGTCATATAAAATATAATGAAATAGTCATGAATATAATGTAAATCAATTCCCTCTGGAAAATCTTCAAAACCTTTAAATTCTAACTGGCAAGAACTTCATTTGTTGACACTCGTAACAAAATCAATCGATATCAAAACACCTGTAGAGAATGTTTTTACCTACTTTGCAAGACCAGAACATGTTTCTGATCAAATCAAAAATGATACTGTAGGTATGACAGTCGTTCCTATGGACATCAAAGAAGGAATGGGTGTGGGTACAACCTTTAGAATCATAGGTGACTTTAGTGGTAAACGTTTAGAGTGGGATTGTGAGACAACTGAATTTATTAGAAATGAAAAAATCGCTGCAAAGCAGATTGAAGGTCCATTCAAGAGATGGCAAATTACTAACGAATTCAAAGCATTAGGTAATAATCTGACTAGAGTAACCATGTCTGTAGATTATGAAATGCCATTTGGTCCTTTGGGAGCAATTTTGGATAAAGCAAAATTTGCAAAATCTGCTGAGAAAGGAATGGAGACTGCTCTTTACAACGTTAGAGGTTTACTTGAAGGAAATGGATCAATTCCCGTATACATTACCTTAGATGCATACCAAAAACTTCTTGCCGAAAAGAAAAAGATGAATGATGTCCCAGTTTCAACTGCACTTACAGCAATCATTGAAAAGTACAATGAAATTGAAGCTAAAACACAAAACTAAATTTTCATTTATTTTAAAATCTTAAGATTAATAACAACTCTTGGCATAATTGTTTCGGTGGGTCTATGGCGCAGCCAGGTAGCGCACCGGACTCTTAATCCGGTTGTCAAGGGTCCGAATCCCTTTAGACCCGCTGCTTGAATTTTAGAATCTTTTACAACATTATATTCAAATTTACAATTATTTTACCAAAATCTATACGAGTTTCAAAATTACAAATTGAATAGAAATTATATTTTTTTAATTAGGGTGAATCTAGATTTGTCAGGTTCTATTTCCTCATGCATATCCACATTACTCACAATTTTAACTTTATAATCTGACCATTTTTCCACAACATTACGAAATTTATGATTTGCATCAATTTGTTTTTCTGACTCGTTAAACTTTTCGCAATTCATAATGTATCTTCTAGCCACTCTATACATTTCTGAAATTCCTTTTTCTACTGTATCATCATCTAAATAATTTAACAATTGATGTGTAAATACAAAATCTATTGATGAATCTTCAAATGGTAAATCGGTTATAGTTCCTTTCTTAAAATCCACTGTATTTTTCTTTTCTTTTGCTATTGCTAACGCTTTATCATTTAGATCAATTCCATGAATTTCAAATGTATCTGGAAATAATCTTAAATCTATTCCAGTACCACATCCTATCTCTAAAACACTTATACATCGTAAGGATGTGGCTAAATCTCTAGTAAATTTTGCAAATTCTTCATTAAATCTTGCCTCATTTTTATCTGTATATTTGTCCCAAAATTCCTTGTTGTAACTCATATGATTTTTTCAATCAAGCTATATTTGATATTAATTATTAGTGCTTGCATTTGCATAGGACCAATTTGGTATCAAAAGTACAATCATGTGGGCCTTCTGATTTTCCTTGAGTGGGTATCTCTTTCATACAATCATCATGACGACCTTTTCTACAAAACCAGCAAATTTCGTGAGTATCACCTGTTGCACATGAATCCATGCTCTCTATCAATTTTTGTGGGTAAAAAACTTCGTGGAAAATTAAATGAACGTTAACCATGGCAAAAACCTCTTGTCATTACCCATTGCAGCATCTAAAAATGATTTCTGTAGTTCCTTTGTAATTTTTCCAATCTTTGCATCTCCTATAATGACTTTATCAATTTGTGTAACTGATTTTACTTCAGCGGCTGTTCCTGTCATAAATATCTCATCAGCAGAATACAAATCTCCTCTTTCAAGATCTCTTTCTATTATAGAGCCACCATTTTCTTCAATGATTTTAATCACACTATCCCTTGTAATTCCATCTAGTCCTCCTGCTGAAAGTGGTGGTGTTTTAATAATATCGTTCTTCACAACAAAAATATTTTCCGCACTACCTTCAGCGACTTTTCCATGTATGTTTAGCATTATTGCTTCATCGTATCCATTATCAAGTGCTTCTACTCGTGCTAGTGCCGCATTTGCATAGTTTGATGCTGCTTTTGCTTGCATTGGTTGAAATCTTGAATCTATTTTAAGCCAACTTGAAACCTTACATTTTGCCCCAGAAAATTTCCCTGCTTTCCCTTCACCCATAGCCCATTCCCAACATGCAATTGACACATCAACTTTATTTGGAGTTGGTGTGAGACCCATTGTACCAAATCCATAGTATGCTAGTGGTCTAACATAACATTCTTGCAGACCATTCGCTTTTATCGTTTTAATTATTGCGTCTGTGATCTCTTTTTTAGAAAATTGCATTTTCATTGAGTATAATTTTGCTGAATTGAAAAATCTGTCAACATGTTCGGTAAGTCTAAAAATTGCTGAACCATTTGCAGTGTTATAACATCTAATTCCCTCAAAGATTGATGTTGAATAATGTAAGGCATGAGTAAGTACATGGACTTTGGCATTTTTGAATGGAACTAATTTTCCATTCATCCAAATTTTACCCTTTTCTTTCATAGCAAAGCAAAAAAAACTATCTAATTTAAAGAATTATTTTTTAATTACTTTTTACTGCATTTGAAACCTACATATCCCATGAATGACAAGTTTTGTTATGGAATGGATTTTGGGATTTGGTGGAATTATCTTTCTTGTTATAGGCTTGATTGGTCAGGCAATTGAAATGAGAAAAATTCGTATGACTAACAAAGATGAGGATTTAGGTTCAGTAAATATTTTCATAAACAAGAAGAATTTCAAGTGGTATGTAATACTTGGTATTGGAATTATTCTATGGTTTATAGCTGAGCGTATATAAAATGATCTATATAGATCATCTCTAAATACTAGAAATTGTAACGTATAATGTAGCGTGTTTTGGGTAACGCCGAACTAAATCTAGATAATGGTTCAAGAACAAACCCATGTTGGTGTTTACAGGTGAAAACCCGTAACACCATTATTTCGCTAAATAAAATTAATATCTGAAATTTCTTGATGAATTGCCTTAATGGCTTTTCTAATGTTATCATCTGCATCTTCTATGACAATAATTATTCTTGATGTTTCTTCTTGTGCATCCATATTCAAAATATTTAACCCTGTTTCACCAATCTTTGCACTAGTTCTTGATGCAACTTGCTGAACTCGCCACATCTCATCACCAATTAATGTGATTACTCCTCTATTGTATGTAATCGTAGCAAGCGGATCAAATCCCAATAAATATTTTTCATTTCTTTTAACATACTCTTCATCTAAGAATAATATCCTGGAAAATTCTATTCCATCTTTTGTAAATGGTGATAAAATTACAAATTCACTATATCGTTTGTCTTTTTCCAATGACGTTAACAGCTTTTGAATTGAATTTGTCTCAATTCTAAAAATTGCACAATTTTCTTTACCTGCAACAATTTTTATTGGATGTCCTTTCTGTTTCTCCAATTCTCTTTTTATTGTAGTTGTTTTCACTGGATTTTTCATATTTGTAATAGTAATAGGTATGTCTACACCATTTTCAACAATTTCTTTTATTGAAATTGGATCTAAAATTTTCATTCCAAACATTCCTGCAAGTCTTGCTTCGTTGTATGATAATTGGATTATTTCTCTTAATCCAGATTCCACAATTTTTGGATCTGCAGAAACTACAGCACTGTCTTTTTCAAAATCTACACTTGTTTGGTATTTCTTATGAAATAGTATCCCTAGATCTACCGCAGTTCTATCTGATCCACCACGCTCATATGTAGTGGTAACACCATCTACTGTTTTTCCAATAAATCCACCAATTGTAACCACTTCATTTTTTTCAACCAATTCTTTTATTTTATCCATTTTTTCTCTAGATTCTGCTGCAAGAAAATTTGTAAATTCAATATTATCATCAGTAATTATAGGCCAATCTTCAAATTTTACAGCATCAGACTTTATTCTATTGCTTCTTAGAATATGGTTCATTACATGTGACATTAGGATCTCGCCAGAGAATGCCAATGCTGTTGAGCGTATCTCATCTGCAAATTCTTTTCTCTCAAATGCATCATCTAGGGCTTTTTGTGCCTTTTCTAAATGAGTTTTAATTGCATTCTCGCAGTTTTCTTTATTTTCAAAATTTACCAGTTCAAGAATTTTTTGATATGTTAATTTTACAGTATTCAATGTTGGTCTTATTCCATTTTTTGCATTTTCCCCTTGCTCTAAAATAATGTCAGTAAGTGAACGTTTCTCCTCATTGTGGACTGTTAATGGAGCTGAAAAAACAGTAATCACTTTGGAATCTTTTTTTAAATCATATACGCGTTTAACAATTTCTGGAATGAATATGCCATTTGGGCCTATTGCACTCCCCCCAAATTTAGCAACTACTAGTCTAGTCATAGTATTTTATCAAAACCTAATTACCTTCTATTAAGCATTTGATTATTTATTCATCATCTTTTCGATGATATCTGATGCCACCTTTGCGCCATCTGTATTTACTTGATTTCTTTTCTCTTCTAGTTTTTCTAAAATTAACACATCCAATTTTTTTATGTCCTCAAAAACAAACCCTTGTTCTCTTGCATTGTCTTCCTGTTCAAAATGATTCTTGATTGGTATGAATATACCTGGGGTCCCATAAGCCTTAGCTTCATCTATAGTTGATTTTCCAGCCAAAGAAATTATCAAATCTGCGGCAAAAATTAACTCATGTAAATTATCAACAAATCCTAAATTTCTAACATTTTCAAACGTTTTACTAATTGCTGGTCCTGAAACTAGAACAACTTGAATATCTTGATTAATTTTTGAAATAGCCTTTAAGGCCTCTTCAATAAGGAAAACTCCTGCATCAGTGCCTCCAATTGAAATAACTATAGTTTTTTTATCAAATAAAAATTTTTTCCTTAGTTCTTCTCTTGAAAAATTTGTTTTTCTAACTATTGACCCCACTCTTTTGATATTATCCTGATCATCACCAATTTCAGGAATAATCACTACATCACATTTTTTTATTATATTCTGCATTGATTTATTCATTCTTTTTTCAATAAATGATGCAAATCCCTTCGTAAAACGTGTCTCTAAAATATCAGTGATAAGTACAGTTCGAATCTTCATGTTTTGTGCATTACTTAATGATGCAAAATCTTCATCACTAATTACCATATCTGGATTATCCATTTGAAGAATTTTCTGTGAAATATTTTTGCAATCTTTATAGTAATTATAATAATTCCACAACCATCGTGTTTGGTTTTTCAGTGCTCCACTTTGTATGATAAATGGTGGTGGTTTATACGCATCGTGTACTTTAAAATCTAAATTTCTTAGAATTTTTACAGCTCCACTACCTGTCACAAAGTTTGTCACAGCATTTTCAAAGTTATTTACAATTGCAATATCTCGAGTTACATGACCTAATCCTATTGGACTGGAAAAAAAATCAAAAACATTCATGATTCTCTTTTTTTTCCTCAAATTTCTAGATTCTTACATGTCTCAAAGTTTAAATGGTTTTTAGAAAGGTAGGTTTCTGGGCTCATAGTCCAGGTCGGTTATGACGTCGCCCTTACACGGCGAAGATCCGGGGTTCAAATCCCCGTGGGCCCATACCCTATATTGGGACAAATATCATTAATGAAAATCTATTTACCGTTTAATTATCATTCATTCTACTGAATAACATGGTCAGGCAGGGAATTTTGATTGGTGTAGCAATTGGTGTATTTTTTGCAGGATTAGGAATAGGATATACTGCTTTACAATCATCTACTCCGACAACACCAATGATGATGAATTCCCAACAAATGCAACAAATGATGAATGACCCTCAGACAATGAATCAATGGATGAATACTATGATGAATGATCCTCAAATGCAACAACAGATGATGAGTCACATGATGGGGAATCAAGGTATGATGAATTCAATGATGAACAATCAAGACATGATGAACATGATGATGGGAAATAACATGATGATGGATGGAAATATGATGATGGGAAATAACATGATGATGGATGGAAATATGATGATGGGAGGTCATATGATGGATTCTGGAATGATGGGACAAGGAATGATGAGTTCTCAATCTTCACAAACAATTCCTACAGATACAGAACCTCAAACTAGAACATTTCAAATCAGCATGGAAGAAGTAGAGTTCTATGCTGAAGTTGAAAATGAAGGAGGAAAAGAGGGAATCGCCTTTGTCGAACTACACAGATGGGAACCAAACACCATAATTGTAAATCAAGGAGATACTGTAGTTCTTGAAATTACTAATCCAAGAAAACACGCACATACATTATCAATTCCTGCTTTTAATGTAAATTCAGAAATGCTTGAACCAAGAGAGGGAGCAGATACGGTAACCTTTGTTGCTGATACTCCAGGTGTTTTCACATTTTATTGTGGTCTACCATACAATCCTGACAAACTGTACTGTGATCCTGATCACAACATGATGACAGGAACTCTAATTGTTTTAGAATAATTTTCATGCCTATCTGCGTCCATTTTTATCCCCAAAAAGGTGGCTGAATCCCCGTGGGCCCATATACTTTCTTGGGACTAAAATAGGATTGCCCTTCTAAAGAATTGAACCTTTGAAATTTTCTCTGTGCATTTAACCAAGAGTAATTTAATTATAATGATTTTTGGTAAAATTTGGTTTTAATCAATGGTTATAATCATATACTAATATTGTACAATGAGCAAAAAATGTCTAAAAAAATTACTAATGTGGTTTTCTTAATTGCGGCCTTTAGTGTGATCTTTCTAATTTTACAACCCAATGCTTTTGGTGTGGAAAATAATCCACTTGATTTTCCAATTGGTCTAAAGATAGGCGAAACTGCAACTATCAATTCTGATTGAGCGATTACCAGTTCAAAAAGGAATAAAACTTTCTGTTTTGGAATTGTCTTGGGAGGATTTTCTAGGGCTGTCTTGGGTTTCTGAGGATGAGTGATATTGAAGATAACAAATCATCCCCAGACCAAGCAGAATTTAATCAGCACTAAATTTACAAAGGTAGATTACTTGAAATGGGTTTTAGATAATCTATAACTGAGATTATTCTTCAGCAAATATCCTAGATATACCTCTAACTTCTTCCAAAGATCGATTTGAATTAGTATTGTTCCCTTTCATGATATTCATTATGTAAAATTTGTTTATAACATTCACGAATCATTTGCAGATCATTTATTCATATTATTGTGTAGAAAACTCAAAAACAGTTCATTATGTGATTAACTGAATAGAAGTTAGTAAAGTGTATGTTTTAAAATGCTTTTTTTTAACACATTTAATATCTAATATTTAATTAATGATCTGTGACGCTAAAAGTAACCCCAAGTGATTCTAATATCTCTGAGGCTGGAAAATTCCCTTGTATTTCATGTCATACAAATTGTTGTAAAGAGTATGTGATCTTTGTTAATGCTCATGACATTTACCGACTCTCAGTTGGATTGGGATTACCTCCAGAAAATTTTCTTGAGATTTATGGAGCAAAAGATTATGATCTTGGAATAAAGGTAAAAGAAGGTCTGTTAGATCTTGCTTTAAAACAAAAAGATGGTGGATGCATATTTCTTGAAGAATCTAAAGACGTCTTTAGATGTACCGTAAATGACTTTAAACCAAGTGTGTGCAAATCATACCCATTTCAAATGAAAAATAGAAAATTAATCCAGATGAGTGATAAGATGTGTCCTGTTGAGTGGAATACTAAAGAATTTGAGGATATGATGTTAACTCATCTTAAAAAAGACGAAGATGAATGGAAGTTTTATGACAAACTTATCCAGGAATGGAATGCAATGCATTGGAGAAAAAAACCACTATCTGAATTTTTGAAATTTATACTAAATAGAGTAGTTTTAGAAAGATCTATAATCTAACTTCCTAACTATCAAAATATGTCTGATAACCAATGGTGGAATAATTTTAAAGAACTTGAAGAAGACATTGAATCTAATTGATATTATATGTATAATTAATTTCATAATTATTTGAATCTATTTTCATCATCATTCCCAATCCACATTTTTTACATCCTTTTGTCTTTACCTCTACATTTGTATTATTACCTAAGTTATCTTAGAAGCCTATCTTCTCCAACAAGATCATCAATTCCTGCAAGTATATCTATTTTTTTTATTTTTCTTTTATTTCATTATAATCTTGCATTATTTTTGGTAATTTGTCATCGTGGTTTTTCTTTATGTTATATTTCTTACAAAACTCAAAGTAATTTGGCCAGTTTGTTTTTGCAATACTTCCATAATCGTCTTTTACCATTTTATCATACCAACCAATTATAATAAGACCGTACCCAAAAAAACGTCGTAGGTATGTCCCTATTTCTGTTGGAATTTTACCTCGCAATGTAAGAAAAGCAATTTCATCAAGATTATTGAGGTAATCATTTGCATACCTTTCACAATCCTCTGTTGTTTGTAACACGGTATTTTTTTCTAGTCTTTTAGTTAGATCTTCATGAAATGATCTCAGTAATTGTGCATACGTAGCTCGAGTGTTTTCTTTTGTAGCTTTCCATGTAATCCATAATGTAATTGCAAAAATAGTCATAGTTACAGAACTAATCATCACTGCTAAAACAGGAGTCTCTATGGATTGTGGGATAATTTGAAGATATACTCCATTCAAGATATTTAACATGAATTTCTAAAGATGTGTGCCTATTATTATGATTCTACTTTTGAGTAATTATGCTTATTTTTATACTCACAAAGTGATGGATGAGCCACTGTGGATTACAACAGTGAAAGATTAGGCCAAATTGACTAATCTCTGGATGGTGGTAAATTGGTAGATGACTCTAGGAATACCTTTACTCATTTAAAGAATTTTATTTAAACTAGAATAGTTTCTATTGGATTACTTGGTATGGTTATACTTACCTACTAAGTATGTAATTACTACCATCTTTAAATCACATATTCTGTATTGTATATTGTGAAACAAAACACAAATCAAGATCTAGTGAGCGATGAAACACAGACTCGCTCTGTATTACAAGTGATTAATTCCAAAATAACATTGGAAGGTGAAGGATTTTTAGTACACAGAGCATTTCCGAATGGAAGTCTTAGAGAGTTTGATCCATTTCTTTTGTTAGATGAAATGGGACCAATTGAAATATCACCTGGAGATGCAAAAGGTGCATCAGATCACCCTCACAGAGGATTTGAAACTGTCACATACATGGTTAATGGTGTATTTGAACACAAAGATTCGCAAGGACATTCAGGAAAAATAAAAGCAGGAGATGTTCAATGGATGACTATAGATTCCGGTGTAATTCATTCTGAAATGCCAGAAAAAGGATTTGTACAAAAAGGTGGTACACTGCATGGATTCCAGTTATGGATAAACTTGCCAAAAAAAGACAAGACGATGAAACCACGTTATCAAGAATTATCATCAAATAAAATTCCTACAGCACAAAATGATGGTGTACAAATCAAAGTAATTGCAGGAGAATCAATGGGAAAAAAAGCAGTGATTCAAACAAGAACTCCAATAACGTATCTTCATTTTACTTTACAGCCCAATTCTAAAATAACACAAACAATCCCAAAAAACTATAATGCATTTGCATACATCATTAAAGGAAAGAGTTTTTTTGGAGATGGGCAAATCCCCGCACACAAAGAACAGATTGTTTTATTTGAGCAAGATGCGAATAAAATAACCATCAAATCATCAATATCATCGTTAGATGTGTTATTGATTGCAGGTGTTCCATTAGGAGAACCTGTAACTCGTTATGGACCTTTTGTAATGAATACTGAAGAAGAAATCAAACAAGCCATACTAGATTACAATAATGGGAAGATGGGAAAAATTGTTTTTTGAGAAATTTATCTCTGAACCATTAAATCCCACGCTCACTTTTTATAATTAGGTGGTATTTTGTTACTATATATGGAAACAGAGTTTGAAAAAGAGAAAAGAACTCGTAATCATGTAACTTGTAATGCTAATGATATTTGGAGTGTTCTTGGAAAAACATGGGCATTACTGATTTTAAAAAAACTTTCAGAAAATCAATCGACACGATTCAATGAAATAAAAAAAGCTATTCCGATGATTAGCAATACTGTTCTATCTGAAAGATTAAGAGATCTTGAAGTACACAGTTTGATTACAAGAAAAGTCTATGCTGAAGTACCTTTGCGTGTAGAATACAGCATAACAAAACAAACACATGAACTAGGAAACATTTTGAAACAACTTGATAATTGGATATTACGATGGAGAAGTGAAAAACCTAAGAAATGACATTGACAAAAATTCTTGCATTTGCAGGTAGTACTCGCACTGATTCATTTAACAAAAAATTAGTCAAGATAGCAGCTGCTGGGGCAAAAGAAGCTGGTACTGATGTCACAATAATTGATCTTCGTGATTTCCAAATGCCACTTTATGATGAAGATTTAGAAAGACAAGAAGGATTACCGTCTAATACACGTAAACTTAAAGAATTGATGGCATCTCATGATGGATTTCTTATCGCATCTCCAGAATACAACAGCTCAATTTCTGGTGTTCTCAAAAATACCATTGATTGGACATCAAGACATAGTAATGGAGAATCACCAATGTCTTGTTTTAAAGATAAAGTAGCAGGACTGATGAGCGCATCGCCTGGCGGACTAGGAGGACTACGAGGATTGGTTCATGTACGTGCAATTCTTGAAAACATGGGAGTACTTGTAATTCCAGAACAGATTGCAATATCAAAAGCACATGAAGTCTTTAACTCCGATGGCTTCATGAATGATCCTAAACAAGAGCAGCGAATAAAGAGTATTGGTGCTAATCTTGCTAAAATTCTTCAAAAATTAAATTCTTAATGGAACTTATTCTCTCTCTCAATAATATTCAGGTCCTCTAAAATTGATATCAAAAATAATGTCGAGCCTAAATTCTATCAGATCTCAGCAATAAACGATGATGAATAAAATTGGATAACTTATCTCAGAATAGTCTCATTTATAGACGAAACAAAATATTTGAAGATGTTACCCTAGAAAATATTTTTATTTTTCTAAACAAGATAAAAAACTACTACAAGATCAAAATTTTTGAAATTTAAAAAAACTATTCTTGTTCAGGGATTATTGTTCTGTTTGTTTTTTGTTTGATGATTAATTCTATAACTAGTCCTGAAATTATGACTGAAAGAACCATGACTGCAGACCATAAAACTCCAATTTGTGGATCTGATATGCCAGTTTGAAGAAATTCTTGCATGTTCTCTGTTTGTTCTGGAATGGAACGCATCATAGATTGTGTAGACTCATCTGCTATAGGAGGAATTTTTGATTTAGTATTTTCTGATATAATACTTTGATTTTGGATTAATTGCGATGAGAACCATACTGCAATTGAGACTCCTCCTAATGTTGCAAGTCTGTGAATTCTTGTGAATGAATTAAACAGAGATTTACTTTTCTTTGCAGGTTTTGTCATTTCTGATGGAAGAATTACTATTGCAAACTTGTCAATTGTATAATATTTCATATCGTGTGATTTTGAGTTTTTCCCAATATTTCTAATCTTTATGATCTGAACTGATTGCATTTTTTTTAAATGATGAATTACTAGTGGCAATGACATCTCTGTTTTTTGTGCAATTTCATTAGCAGAAAGGGATTGATTAAACAATAGTTTGAGAATACTTCTGCTTGAATCAGATGACAAAATCTCGCCAATTGTTTTTAATCTCTCATCTTCAGTTGATATAATGTCTACTCTGTCAGACAAATTTGAAACATCATCCGGATTCATGAACGCTGGTTCTTTCAACTTGTACTATTAAGATTTCTGATTAAATTTTGATTTAATCAGATCTTATCTTTAAAATTTTATACATCTAATCATGAAAAAATCAAAACAACTAATCATGAAAAAATCAAAACAACTAATCATTACCATGCTAATGGTCTGGCAGTGTCTATTTCCTTTGTAACATTGTATCCTAAGGTTGATCCCCAAGAAGTTACATCAGTTTCATCTGGATCTCAAAGCTGATTTATTAGCGTAGGCAATAGAGAATGTAAAATCAAAGGCTGGCAAAGCAATAACACCACTTGATCATTATATCATAGGAACTAAAAGTGCCTTGCTATCAGAATCTGGAATACCTTATCCACAACCAGTATTCAGGGGCCATTTTGGAGAATCTAAAGTAATATAATCATCAACTTCAGTATTCTCTTCTGAACAACATATCACAACATCATACAAATTTTATTTCTTATCGGAAGCAACCAATTTTTTTACTCATGGAAGTTTTTTTACGTTATTTTTGTACTGGATAAATATTTTCAAAATTTTTTTAATTCTTATTTGTATTGATTTCTAGCTCCAAAACGACAGCTTAATCCACATGGGCACGTTTTAAACTTAAAAATTCTATTTTGATTAAATATTTGATTCTTCAACACCATATCATGTCTGAACAAGTAGTAACTAAAAAATTTCTTATTTTTACTATATTTGTTTTATTTTCACTCATTTTTGTAGGTGGAATTTTTGCTGCAACAAATACAACAGCAGTGAGTGCCGGACAAGAGTTATCATATCCTTCCTGGTTGATAATTTCTTATCTAGCTGGTCTTTCAATGATTATTCTTCCATGTACTTTACCACTTGTATTCATAATAATTCCACTTAGTATGGGAAAGGGAGGAAAAAAGGGACTTTGTATGGCATTACTTTTTGGTGCTGGATTGACAACCACAATTACATTTTACGGATTTGGAATTGGTGCTTTAGGCCAATCAGCAGATTTAGATCAAATCTCTGTTTACATGTTTTTAATTGCAGGTATTGCAGCATTTGTCTTTGGTTTATCACAACTCAAATTATTTGAATTAAAACTTCCATCTTATTCAGGAACTCCAAAATTTATTCAAAATAGAGGTGATTATTCTAAATCCTTTTTCATGGGATTGCTCTTAGGTAACGCTGGAGTTGGATGTCCTAATCCTATGTTTTATTGGCTTTTGATCTATATTGCAGGAAGTGGAAGTGTAGAAATTGGAACAAGCTTGGGTATTGTACATGGAGTTGGTCGCGCAATTCCACTAATCTTGTTATCTATTTTAGCAATTATTGGAGTAAATGCAACAAAAGGAATTACTATTAATCGTCAACGAATTGAAAATATCACTGGTTGGATGTTGATTATAATTGGTGCATTTTTGATAATCAATGGTATTCCTGGTGGACACGAGTGGTATGAAAGTACAATCATTCATCATGGGTGGAACAATCTTGTTTCTACAACTCTCTTGCCTCCAGAATTCCATGTTGGTGAGCACATACATCATCACACCTCAGAAATGCCTGAGGAGTTTGTACCTATTCTATTTTTAGGCTTGATTATATTCCCAATAGTTTGGTATTTTAGCAAGAAAAAGCGAGATACATGTGCATGAAAGATCCTGTATGTGGAATGAAAGTTGAAGAAAAAGGAGAATTATTTATTCATAAAGGAAAAGAATACAGATTTTGTTGTGCAACATGTAGATGGGCATTTGAGAAGAATCCAGAACAATTCACCGAATCATGAAAGTACAAATTTTAACTACTCCTGATTGCTCAAATTGTAACATTTTAGAAAAAATGTTAGATCGACTTGGAGTACAATATGATGTGATTAATGTAACCAAAAACCCTGAGTATTTAGAAAAATATCCTATTTTTACTGCTCCCGGACTAGTAATAAACGAGAAATTGGAATTTATTGGTATTCCAAAAATTGAAGAATTAAAAAGTAAATTTTGTAACTGACAGGCAAGTTTTTTAGACATTGTCTACTTGTATTTTCAAATGACTGATTATTCAATGCATGAAAAAATGATTATTATTCAATATGCAATCAAAAAATATGATAATGAAAATATCGTTATTGAGAAACTAAAATCAGTATTGACTGAAAAAGATATTCAAAGAAATATTGATACTCTAATTGGAACACAAAAGGTTAGAAGAATAGGCCCTGAAATTCTTCAAAATAATGAAAGTCATACTGAATTGCCTGAACTACCTGAAAACCTTAAAGACATGATTGAAAATCTTTAATTTAAAAATTCTTAAATTAACAAATTTGAAAAACATATTGTTTTTTCCATGCTCTTGATCAAACAAATTGTCTTGGATATTTGTTGAAGATAATATCACAAATCATGTTGAAAGATATTACAGTAATAATTCAAATTTTTAGAAACAATGAAGTAGTTCACTTTCCACAGGCAAATACAATGTCTGATAATGATTTTGAATACAAATTCAGAATTTTAAATATTAACAATGGAGTTGCAACCAAAATTTTTGCCAGATCTTATACTGTTAAAATCTGTAAAGTTGCATATCTGAATCAATATGGTGTAATTTAGAATCCACGTAAGCCTTGGGGGCGTATAATCTCTGGATGTTGTTTCATCCACTCTACTTTGTCTACCATATCTTGTTTATCTTGAGGAAAAGTACCTTTGATGGTGTATGCATTTGAACCATGATTTGCTCTAAAAATAATCTCGTCTTTTGAATCTATCTGACTTATCAAATCATGAAGCTCATCTAGTGATTCATCATCATTAATTCTTACAAATTCACCTTCATATTTCTCCAAAAATTCTTGTTTAATACCATTCTCTAGATATAGAGTTAGGGCTCCGACATAATTTGGTGAACACGCGCTGATCACTTCTGCAGTTCCTTTGATGTGTTCTTTGGAATATTTTTTTCCTCCCAACCCTAAAATTACCATACATGACATTACATATCCAGCTTCTTTTGCCTTATTGACTGATCTGATAATTGTTTTTGCAACTGCACCTTTTGTTACTTTTTTTAGAACAATATCCGAACCGCTCTCAATTCCCAAATAGAACATATCCAATCCAGCTTCATTCATTTTCTTTAATTCCTCTGGAGTTTTTTTAAGAATGTTCATTGGCATTGCATAACAGGAAATTCTTTCAATCTTTGCAAATTTTTCTCTAATGTATTTTACAATTTTTACCATATATTCAGAATCAAGATTTAATGCATCACCATCTGCGAGAAAAACTCTTCTGGTATCTGGCAAATAATTTGCCATCATATCAATTTCGGCCTTAACTTGTTCCCATGGTCTTTCAGAGTATTCTTTTGATCTATACATGTCACAAAAAGAACATTCGTTAAATGAGCATCCAAGTGTTACTTGAAAAATTAATGATTTTGCTTCAGAAGGTGGTCGATACAAAGGTGCATCATAATTTAACATCATATTTTGATTCATTCAAATTTCCTGATTATGTTTTTTATACTTTCCACTTGTAATCTAATCCTAAAATACCTTTTAGTAGTAAATACAAAGAAATTTTATAACTTATGGCAAATGATCCTGATGTAAAAAGACTACTTTGGTTTGTATTTGCAGGTTCACGTGGAGGATTAAACAGATTAAAAATTATCTCACAATTAAGGAAAAATCCGTTTAATACTAATCAACTTGCAAATGAATTAGGTCTTGATTACAAGGCCATTCAGCATCACATAAGGGTGCTTGAAAAAAATAATCTAATTACTAGGGTTGGAGAGAAATATGCTGTAACATATTTCATCTCTACTTTTCTTGAAGTAAATATGGAGACATTTGAAAAAATTGAAGGAGAACTGGATAAAAGTAAATAAAAGCTCAAGAGGTGTTTTACACTAAATGGAACCTACATCTCTAATTTTATCTATTGTTTCAATTGTAAATATGGGGATACTTGGAATTTTAATATGCATCTTTGGAAAGATGTATGGCAAAACTAGAGCTCAACTTCCATTAGGTATGATAGTTGTTGCAGGAATGTTATTTTTGCATAATGTGATCGGTGCCTTAGCTTATTTTTCTATGGAAGAGATATTTTCACATGAAATATTCCCATACATGTTAGGAGTAGGAATTGCAGAACTTGCAGGATTATTAATATTTTTAAAACTTACCTTGGACTAATCCTAGTTTATTTGTAACAAAAAAATAATTTAAAAAAATGTTACAACCGCATATCAATCTTAACAAAAATATTCTGATAATCTTTAATGCATAAATAGATATTTCTGGAATAATTGTACAAATTCTTTCTGATCAAGCAGATCACCTAAACACAACATATACTACAATTGTAGATTATATAATTTATTTTTCATTCTTTGTGGATTATTCTATTTAGATAACAGAAAAAATATCATTTGGAATTGTAGTTGTTTACACTGTTATTAAATGGGTTTACATTATTATTTTTTGATGATTAACTATGAACAATACTTGGCATCAATTGCATCGCATGGGATATCTGCAATTATTTACATAGTACTTAATCTGTGTAAAGATAACAAGTTTGTATAAAGATGGGAGTGTGTTTACATCGATGGCTCTGGAGGTTCTAATAGTGAATGTGGATAATTTGTAAAAGAAACTAGCAAATCATTTTATAAAAAACTAGATATAATGAACAATCAGACTGAATATCTGACACTAATTTCAACGTTAAACAAGTATATTGATTCTAATGAAGAATTTACTATTTACAGTGATTCAAAAAATACCGTGAATCAACTAAATCATGATTTTGTAATTAATAATGAACAACTTAGAACCATTGCACAAGAAACTCGGAGTGTTATTGGCAAATTTTCTAATATCTCAATTAAATGGATTCCTAGAAGAGCAAATTTAGTAGGAAAATGCTAGGAAGCTAAAAACCAGGGATCCAAAATTTCTAAGAATAACTTTATTATATAAAATCCTAAACCAAATAACATGACAGAGTCTGTTATTTTATCTCCAAAATCAATTGCAGTAATTGGCGCATCTGACAAACGAGGAAGTGTTGGGGCTACTATCACCTCAAACATCATGAATGGTTTCAAAGGGATTGTTTACCCAATTAGTCCATCTAGAGACAAAGTCTTTTACAAAAAAGCATACAAGAGTGTTCTAGACGTTTCAAAACCAATTGATCTTGCAGTTATCGTTATCAAAAATACCTTAGTTGCACCAGTGTTAGAAGAATGCGGAAGGAAAAAAGTCAAGGGTGTCATTATCATCACAGCAGGTTTCAAAGAAGTTGATGAAGAAGGAGCAAAACGTGAACAAGAAATCAAAGATATTGCTAAAAAATACAAAATCCAAATCATCGGACCTAATTGTCTTGGTATCATGAATCTTGATCCAAAAACAATGATGAATTCTACATTTCTTAAAGTCACTCCAAAATCTGGAAAGATTGCACTTGTATCTCAAAGTGGTGCGATATGTGCAGCATTAGTTGAAGATGCTAGTGCGCAAGGAATTGGTTTCTCAGCAGTTATCAGTCTTGGAAATAAGGCTGTAATGAGTGAAGTGGATATTCTAAAGATACTTGCAAATCATAAACAGACTGAAGTCATTGTTATGTATCTAGAAGACATGGGTGATGGTCAAGAATTCCTTAAAGTTTGTAAAAATATTACTAAAAAACTCAAAAAACCTGTACTTGTTCTTAAATCTGGACGTAGTCCTGAGGGTGCAAAAGCTGCAATGTCTCATACTGGTGCATTGATGGGCTCTGATGAAATCTATGATGCTTTACTAAAACAATCTGGTGCAATCAGAGTTGATACTATGGAAGAACTCTTTGATTATGCAACGGCATTCTCTAAACAGCCGCTTCCAATAGGTGGTGAACTTGTAATTGTCTCAAATGCAGGTGGACCTGCAATAATTTCTACTGATGCATGCTCTAAGATGAATCTTAGGATGGCAGACATTACTAGTATTAGAAAAAAGATTGATGAAGTAATTCCACCATGGGGAAGCTCTAGAAATCCTGTTGATATTGTGGGTGATGCAGATTTCAATAGATTCCATAATGTTTTGGATCGTGTACTTAAACATCCAAAGGTTGGCTCAGTAATTTCTATGTGTACTCCTTCTGGGACTCTAAATTATGATAAACTAGCTGAGGTAATTGTTGAAATGTCTAAGAAATACAAAAAAACAATGCTTGCAAGCTTGATGGGATTAGATGAAGGAATTACAAACAGAGAAATTTTAGCAGATGGAAATGTTCCTTACTACAACTATGCTGAAGGTGCAATCCGAACTCTTGCTGCAATGACAAGATTCTCCAACTGGATCAAAGCTCCAAATGGAAAAATTACTAAATTCAAAGTAAACAAAGAAAAAGCCAAGAAAATCTTTGACAAGGTAAAAAAAGAGAAGAGACCAAATCTTTTAGAAGAGGAAGGACAAGAAGTTCTCAAAGCATATGGTTTACCTTTACCTAAAAGTGCACTTGCTAAAAATGAAGCAGAAGCAATAAAGATTGCAAAAACAATTGGTTATCCTATTGTAATGAAGATTGCATCTCCTCAGATTATTCACAAATCTGATGCAGGCGGTGTTAAAATAAACTTGACAAATGATAACGAAGTAAAAGATGCATTTAAGACAATCATCCAAAATGCAAAAAAATACAACGCAAAAGCCGAGATCAAAGGTGTATTAATTGTGGAGATGGTAAAAGGAGGAAAAGAATTAATCATTGGTTCAAAACTAGAGCCCGGATTTGGTCCTGTAATTATGCTTGGAATGGGAGGAATCTATGTTGAAGTTCTAAAAGATGTAACGTTCAAGCTAGCTCCTGTAACTGATCTTGAAGCAGATGATATGATAGCCTCAATTAAAACACAAAAATTACTACAAGGTGTAAGGGGAGAGAAACCATCAGATATTGAAAAATTGTCTGAATGTATTCAACGACTATCTCAACTAGTTTCTGACTTTAAAGAGATCAAAGAATTGGACATGAACCCTGTATTGGTCATGGAGAAGGGCAAGGGATGTCGAATTCTGGATGTCAGAATTGGACTCTGATCGCATTTTATTCGTAGATTTTCACGCTTGTTTATTTAGAATTTTTATATAACTAGAAGTGACTATTGTTGTATGGCTAATGTCTTAAAGACCATTAGAACTGGGGATGATTATATTGAAAGTCTTAGAGGTCGTGATCTCAAAATTTACCTCTTTGGAGAGTTAATTAAAGAACCCGTTGATCATCCTATGATTCGACCATCTATTAATGCAGTAGCAGAAACCTATGATCTTGCAGTTCGTGAAGAAGCGCTGGCTTCTGCTGATTCCTCATTATCAGGATTGAAAGTTAATCGATTTTTACATATTGCAGAAAGTGCACAGGATTTAGTTTTACAAAATAAAATGCAAAGAAAACTTGGACAAAATACTGGAACATGTTTCCAAAGATGTGTTGGAATGGATGCATTGAATGCTTTACATTCAACTACATTTGAAATTGATGAAAAACATGGAACAGATTATCATAAACGATTCCTAGAATTTGTAAAGATGGTTCAAAAAGAGAATCTAGTGATTGGCGGAGCTATGACTGACCCTAAAGGTGATAGAAGTAAAGGACCTGCAGAACAAGATGATCCTGATTTGTTTACTAGGATAGTTGATGTTGATGATAAGGGAGTCTACGTATCTGGTGCAAAAGCACACCAAACTGGATGTATCAACTCACATTGGATAATTTTGATGCCAACTATTAGATTAACCGAGAATGACAAAAAATGGGCAATTGTTGGTGCAGTTCCAGCTGATGTTAAAGGCGTCACTTACATTTACGGTAGACAATCCTGTGACACTAGAAGTATGGAAGAAGGTGATATTGATAGTGGTAATGCGAAGTTTGGTGGACAAGAAGCATTAATGATTTTAGATAGAGTATTTATTCCATGGGATAAAGTTTTCATGAATGGAGAATATGAGTTTGCATCTATGTTGGTAGAACGTTTTACTTGTTATCATAGACGTAGCTATGTTTGTAAAACAGGATTAGGTGATGTGCTAATTGGTGCTGCTGCAACAATTGCTGAATATAATGGAGTTCCAAATGTATCTCATATCAAAGATAAAATCATTGAGATGACTCATCTTAATGAAACAATATTTGCAGCAGGAATTGCATCTTCACATCAAGGACATAAAATGAAATCCGGTGTATTTCTTAATGAAGATATGCTTGCTCAAGTTTGTAAACATAATGTTACACGTTTCCCATATGAAATAAGTAGATTAGCTCAAGATATTGCAGGTGGATTGGTAGTTACTCTTCCATCTGAAAAAGATTTCAGACATCCAGTGGCAGGCCCATTACTAAAAAAATATCTCGCAGGTAGAAAAGGAGTTGATGTTGAAAATAGAATGAGAGTTTTGAGATTGATTGAAAATATGACTCTTGGTAGAAATGCAGTTGGTTATCTTACAGAATCAATGCATGGTGCAGGCTCACCCCAAGCACAGAGAATCCAAATTCAAAGACAAATGCAAATAGGTTACAAAAAGAACTTGGCAAAGAATCTAGCAGGTATCACCAATGATATTCAAGAGCCAAAAGAATCATCTGAATACTTTAAACGAGTATTTAAAACAAAAGATTCTGTTTTATAATTAAATCCATTTTTTGTCAAACCTGCAGTATCACGAAAGGAGGTTTGTGCATATGTAGAACTAACTAAATAATATTGAAAAAACGACCAAAAATTTCGATTAGATATCAAGATTTTTTATTATTTCATAAGTGATTCTACTCTTGAAATTTATGATTGCTAAGAATACTTTTTTAGTAAATTTGATGTATTTGTACCGTCAAGCAACAGGACAATCTATTACAATTTTCATATAATCATATGTGAACCTGTTTGCCTGAACTTTCACAAATCTGATTTATTTTTTAACATTTTCATCCGTTTTTGATTCTTCAACAGATTTTTCTATGTCTTCTAATCTTTTTTCTATGTTTCGTGAACTTTCCATGTGTTCAGATTCTTCTATGTTTTGAGAAAATTTTGGGTCCTTTTCTATTTTGTTATTGTCTGATGGTTTTTCTATTGTATTAGACTTTTCTGAGTCAAATGGATCTAACGATGCAAGCTCTTTCTCATTTTTCTTTTTAGCAATCTGTTTTACAATCATAATTCCAATTACAATTGCAATTATGATATAATTGATTGGTGGTTTTAGTAACTGTGTAACATATCCTACTTGTGGAAGTACATATGCAACTTTTCCAATATATTCTTCTTCTGTAATTGGAAAGTCTGTTCCTGGAATTGATGCTGAGTTTGCATCTCCTCTTGTTCTAATTGTTTTAGGATCATCATCAAGTATTGAAACAACTCTGTGTACTATAACTCTATTATGATCTGAAGGTCGATTAAAAACAATAATATCTCCTATTTCTATATCTTCAAAAGGTTCATGGCCTTGAACTACTAACACATCATAAACTTGTAAAACTGGAATCATACTTCCACTTGCAACAACATAAAATGGATTTTGTGTTCCAAATGCAACTTGCAAACCTATCCAAATAACTAAAACTCCCACACCAACAATAATTATGTCTTTGATAACTCCTTTAGACATTGATTTTTTTGCCAATTACATTTTCGCCTATAATGTCATTGATTAAATTTACTAACTAGATCTTTGTTCCACAATCTTCACAGAATTTGGCGCCTTCTTTGTTTCCAAAACCACAGTTAGAGCACTTTCCTGGTTGTGATACCTCTGGATTTCCTAAAAGTATGATTTGACCGATCTTTTTGATATTGCTCCATGGTATGCTTCCTTCCGTGCCATCTTCTTTTGTAATTACTAATACCATAGATTGTGTAGAATCAATTCCAACTTGTTTGGCAGTTCCGATTTTGTTTGCATTTTCATCAAATACTATTCTTCCTTCAATTGATGTAACCGATTTTGCTGGACCCGACTGAGTCACAGATTCCTGTGAAGTTTGTTGTGGTGGAGCCACTTGTTGTGGTGGAGCCACTTGTTGTGGTGGAGCCACTTGTTGTGGTGGAGCCACTTGTTGTGGTGGAGCCACTTGTTGTGGTTCTAATGGTTTTGCACTTCCAACTTCACTATCTTCATCTTGTTTTTTAAATTCCCTATATTCTGCAATTGAAGAATCACATGAATTACAAATGTATTGTCCTTTTTCTGCAAGAATTAAATTTTCTGCAACCTCTTCATTTGGATTCTCAAAGACTATTTTTGGAGGACCTTCGAATTCTTTTTCACATGTATTGCAAAAATGTTTAGTAATTTTTTGAGAATCTAATCTTCCTATAGGCGCTAAAAACAGATCAGGTCCTCCTAAATTCCCTTTCATCTGTTGTTCATCAGTAACAGTGGCCATAACATAGCCACCTGAACCTCTTAATTTTTTTAGTCTAAGCTCTGAACTCATAATTGAGTTTTATCAAAACGTCATTTAAGTATATATCAAAATTTATTATCCAACAAAAAATACGGTGCTAATTCTGGTGAACATTTTTAGGTGCGGTCAACAAAACAACGTTACAATGGGTATTACACAGATTTCAGATGCAAAGTCGTGGGAAACAAATGTGATAAATTCAAACATCCCTGTATTTGTAGACTTTTGGGCCGAATGGTGTGGTCCATGTAGAATGGTAGGTCCAGTTGTCGAAGAATTAGCAAATGACTATGATGGCAAAGTTAAATTTGTCAAGGTTAATGTTGATGAAGCCAATGAATTGGCATCAAAATACAACGTCTTTAGTATTCCAACCTTAATTCTTCTTAACAAAGGAGAAATAGTTAGTCAGCAAGTGGGTGCTGCTTCTAAAGAGTCATACAAAAATATGATTGATAGAGCACTTGCATAAATTCTAAACACATTTTCCTTATTTTTTGATCCTAAAGTAATTAATATTACAAAAATGGAGACTGATTATGTCATTTGGTGAAGTAGATACCCTCAACATGTTGTTTGATAAGCTTTCTAGCTTGTTTGATGAATCTCAAGGATACTATGAATCATTCTTGGATACTAACAACATGTACAAAAAAGGCCTTCTTAGTGACAAAGAATTCTTCCAAAAATTAGGTGATTATACTGTAGCCTACTCTGCATTAGAATTTCTAGCAATCAAAGTAATATTTGAAATGAAAAAATCATTAGGAACCGGTTCTGGAACTACACAGTCTCCTGGCTTAATGCCTGGAATGGGGAATCCTGGAATGATGGCTGGTGGCATGGGAGCGCCACCAAGAGCAGGTACTGCACAAAATCCTGTAGGTGGAGGACCTCCAGGAATTGTTTCTGCTAAAGAAGCATTTGGAGACGTTGGAACTTTACCATCGCCTGATCCATCTTTAATGCCTAGACAAACTGCTCAACAAAGTGGAAATGGATGCTCGTCGTGTGGTGCTGCTTTAAGACCTAATGCAAAGTTTTGTACAAAGTGTGGCGCTAAAGCATAATCTAGTAAATAAAAAATATTTCTCTTAATCTTGTGTTGTACCACATTCAGGACAGAATTTTGCTGTTGCTGAAAGACTTGTACCGCATTCAGAACAAAAATTACCATCTGTTCTTTGCTCATTGTATGCATTTCCAACTACTGCAGAACTTCTAACCGCACCAGATGGTTCGTATTTGTCATCGTCAATTAACACAGGTTGAAAGTCCTGCTCTGTTAGGTATGTCATCATTCTTGGAATTCCTTCTCCCTTATTTTTTGGATCTGGAACTGAATCTCCTAACCAAAATGCAAATCTCATAAGAGTTAATTCTGGAGTAGAAAATGCTAACGTATGTTTTGACATATAATCTTGTGCGGCTTTTTTACCATCAAAAACTTCCATGTTTGATGTATTTTTTATTTATGTATAATAGTTTCTGGGGTTTCTTAGATATCATTCACGATAAATCAGAAACATCCTCCATTATGTAGGCCATTATAGGCCAAAATTTGATAATATAGTTTCATTTTTCATATTGTTGTAATGTGATGATATTTATTTTTGATGGATTATAAGAAGTGGTTATTTCCCACTGGTTCTTGATGATCTATTACATTCTACAATATGTAAAATCTTGATAATTTCTAGATGACCAAGAAATACACGTTTCTTTAATATGAGAGATCTGTGATTCGAAGTATGGATAAAACAGATAAATTTTTAATTACATCTAATGTCTCAAAATCCAGATTATCTTATCCAAAAATAATAGGAATTATACTGCTGGGGATTTTGTTGTTGGGTGTAAGTATTCTTGTCCTTAACGAAAAACTCCCAGTAATTTGTCCATTAACACAAGATTTGATAAATAATGATCTTTCTAAAAGAAATTATGCTGGATGTAGTATAGTGTTTGCTACTATTGATAGAGTGAATTTGGCTGAAACAAATCTGTCTAATGCTAATCTTACTGGAACTTATATTGTAAGCTCTGATCTTCGTAAGATTGATTTGTCATATTCTATTCTAAATGGAGTAACAATTACAAATTCGTTTCTTGGAGATGCAAATATGACTAAAATTCTTCTTGCAGGCGCTCATTTAGGAGGTGTGACTCTTACTAAATCTGAAATTAGTGAAGGAGATCTAAGGGGTATAGATCTAACCGGAGGAGACTTATCTTACACCGATCTTTCTGGCGCCGATATGCGTGGAGCAGATTTGAGAGGTGCAAATCTCACGGAATCTAATCTGTCAAACACTGATTTGACAGGATCTAATATCTCAGGAGGACACATGTTGAACTCTAATCTTAATAATGCTGATCTTAGAGATGTAAATTTTTCAGGTGCGAATCTATCTTATACCGATCTTTCTGGCGCCGATATGCGTGGAGCAGATTTGAGAGGTGCAAATCTCACGGAATCTAATCTGTCAAACACTAATCTTACTGGTGTGGATTTTTCAGGTGCGAACCTATCCAATGTTAATCTTAATAATACTGATCTTACAGGTGCAATATTATATTGTTTAAATCATGAAATGTGCAAATAATCTTTTAGTTGCATATCTGCTTTGGTGATTTTTTAGACATCTCTGAGTGCATTAGTTGGAGATTACCAATTGGTTGGATTGAAGTGATAAATTATTTTTTGATAATTATGTAATGCTAATCAATTATCATAAAATGAAATTAATTTTGACATCATAATTAGTAGATTTTTGGAAAAATGGACCGGGAGGGAATTGAACCCTCGACATCCTCGTTGCGAACGAGGCATTATACCACTAAACCACCGGCCCTCAAACACCTCTCTAAGTTACGCTTTTATTCATTTTCTCTATTTATGATGAAAACCAGAATAAATCATCAATCAAAAATACCATGACTAATAATCAAAATCTTATCTTAACGCATAATATACTGCAAAGCATAAAATTCTTTAGATGATATATGATACTATAATTACTGATTCACATGTCGTTCTCCCACGAGGAATAGTTGATAAAAACATCCTAATTTGTGAGGGAAAAATTGTTGGATTAACAAATGATACTCCTTCATGTGATCATAAAATTAATGGTAATGGATTAGTTTGCATCCCTGGCCCAATCGACACCCATGTTCACTATGGTGTTTATTCACCCATTAACGAAGCCGCAAAAACTGAGTCTCATGCTGCAGCTATAGGAGGAATAACTACCATGATGAGAATGCTCAGACTAAAAGACTCTTTTTCTAGCTCATTGCAAGCTCAACTTGATGCAGCATCAAAAAATCATTATGTTGATTATGCAATTCATGCTTCTATTTTCAATACACAACATATTAACGAGATGAATTACTGTGTTGCAAAAGGAATAACATCGTTTAAAATTTACATGAATCTTGGTGGTGAAGTTGGACATGTTTACATGGATATGCCTCCAAACTCTTCAAATCTTGTTGCAGCTCATGTAAATATCACTGATGACATAGTTAAGCAAACAGTAAAAGCTGCCGCTTCACTTGGTTGTCCTGTTTTGGTTCATGCAGAAGACTATGAATCATGTGGGTGTGGAATTAAAACTGCAAAAGAAAAAAATAAGGATGGATTGTCATCTTGGTCTGAAAGTCGTTCCCCTGAATTTGAGGCAAAAGCAATTAAAACTGTTTCAAAGTTTGGAAGATATTACAATTGTGTAATTTACTTTGTTCATATTGGCTCAGAGCGTGCATTGTTGCAAATTGAGGAGGAGAAAAAACTTGGAACAAAAATTTTTGTAGAAACATGTCCTCATTATCTAACACTATCTTATGAAAAGCAAAAAGGATATCTTGCTAAGGTCATGCCTCCGATAAGAACAGAAAATGATCGTAAGGCAATCTGGTCTGCTTTATCTAAGAATCTTATTGATACAATAGGCACAGATCATGTGGCAAATCAACTTAAACTCAAGCTAAGTGGAAATGATGTATGGAGTGCATTAGCTGGATTTCCTGGAATTGGAACAGTACTTCCAATATTGCTTAATGATGGGATTAATCAAAATAAGATTTCACTTGAACAGTTAGTTAGATTTACTAGCAAAAATGCGGCTCAAATTTTTGGAATGTATCCACAAAAAGGAACACTAGAAAAACATTCTGATGCAGACATTACTATGATAGATTTGAAAAAAGAAAAACAAGTAACTTCTGATCTATTTGGAGGCTTTTCTGATTATATTGTGTATGAAGGAAGAAATCTAAAAGGGTGGCCTGTAAAAACAATTGTAAGAGGAGAGATAGTAGCAGAAGACTTTGAAGTTATTGGAAAGCTTGGTTATGGTAAACTAGTTGAGCGAACAATTAATTCTTAATCAAGATAAATTATTTTTTTAAACACAAGTAGATTTGATTTTTTGCGATTATTTTTTTTATGATTATGTAGGTAACTATGACACATCTATTATGAGTAAACACTCTAACGCTTAACGCAATAATAGATGATGAAGATTTACGTCAACCAATGATTGATTTGATGCTAAACATCAAGATTTTATGAATGCTATTAAACATATCAATCCTGAAATAGAATACTAGTATTTAATATCTAAAATAAATGGCAATTTTTCCTCTAGTAAAGTTAAAAGAAAAAGTAATTGTTTTCTATTTTAGATATTAAATAAATTTTATTGCGCAATAACCTACAACTGATTGTGTATTGCCTGATATATCACCACTTGTTGCATAACTGAGTAGTTCTCCTTTTGTTGCCCCCAGATTTTTACATGCAATCATTACTGATGCAATTGCACCATAACCACATGCAGTAACTCTTTTCTCTCTTAACACTTGATAGAATCTATCCACATCCATTTCTAATATTGGCTCTATCAATGCTTTGTCTTGCTGATGGGCAAAGGAATTTTCTTCATAATGAGTAAAATCAGACGACGCAATAATAATTGTATTTTTCCTTTTTGCAATTTCAGATACTGCATTTCCAACATCTATCGCAATATTCATATGTTGAGCTCGTAAAATTATTGGAATAATTTGAAAATTACTAGAAAGTATTTTCTGTAGCATTGGGATTTGTACTTCTAAACTATGATCTTGGGAATGAGAATACTCATCAATTTTTATAAATTTTGATATTTTTGAAACTTGTTTTGCTAACTCTGAATCCACTTGAACCATTCCCAATGGAGTCTTCCACTGTGCATCAACCATTGTAGCTACATCTTTCCCGATGCCAAAATGATTTGGTCCAATAATAATTACGATCTCTGGATTCTGAGATGAAATTGATTTGTACGAGTAACATGCAGTTGGACCTGAATAGACATATCCTGCATGGGGACAAATTATTCCAAATATTCTCTCATCTGATAATATGGATTTACTGCCAGGTCCATATTTGTGATCCATGCAATTCTTTATCATATTTTCCAAATCTTCCTTTCTTCCAGGATAAAACTGACCTGCAACAACTGGTTCTCTGATCATCGATTTGTTTTACACATTATTTTATAAAAAATCATCAGATGATTCTCTGATAATATTTCCGTTTGGTGACTCTTCTTTAAAAATTACCCCTTGAAATTTTGATATTTTAGTATCGCCGTCTTTCCAGGCATTTTTTACTAGTCCTGCTTTTTGACATGCATATTCAAGAAATTCTTTAGTATTCCAGCCATATTCTGTTGGAACTTGAGGTAATAATAAACCTAATTTGTTTTCATTTTCTACAATTAATCCATCTCTGCCAACTTTGATTTCTTTGAGATATTCTGAAGATTTCTCAACTTTAATTTCAACAGGTGGAGTTAGAACCGTAACCTCAAAAATAATCTTGTCAAGTTCATCAGCTGTAACAGGGTTAAATCTTGTATCATGAGTTGCAGCTGATATTGCAGCATCAATTAACCCCTCTGATAATTTTTTTATAGGAAGAGGATAACCAATACATCCTCTTAATGAACCCTGTTTGTTTAATGTTACAAAAACTCCTGAAGTGAAATTAAATTTTGAATTAAATATCTCTTCACTAATTTTTGAGTTATTTTCTAAAAGTTCAGTTACAGCTTTCCTTGCTATCTTTACAAGTTCTACTCCATCAGAATAAGAAAATTCTTTGTTCATATTGGTTAAATATGTAAAAACACAATAAAAAACATTGACTACACTTGGCAAAGAAGCAGAATTATATGAAAAACTTTCAAATGACAAGGTAAAGTGTACAGCTTGTGCACGTTATTGCGAGATTGGCAAAGACCAAATCGGTTTGTGTGGAATTCGAGGGAATGAAGATGGTAAACTTCAACTGTATGCATATGGAAAAGTAATTTCAGGACATGTTGATCCAATTGAGAAAAAACCATTGATTCATTATTACCCTGGTAGCAAAGTCTACTCCATTGCAACCACTGGATGTAATTGGCTCTGTAGATATTGTCAAAATTCTGATATTAGTCAAAGACGGAAAGTAGAAGGAATTGACATGACTCCTGATGATGTTGCAAATACTGCACTAAAATATGGAGCACATGGAATTGCATATACCTATAATGAGCCATCTATTTTTATTGAATTTGCACGTGATTGTGGAATTGCTGCAAGAAAAAAAGGATTATTCAATGTTTTTGTCTCAAATGGATATGATACTCCTGAATCAGTTTCAATGATGAATGAGTTCCTTGATGGTATTACCATTGATTTTAAAGGAAATGCAGAAAAAGAATTTACTAGGAAATTCATTGGAATTCCTGATCCTCAACCGATCTTTGATACATTATTGGAAATTCGTGATAAAACAAAAATTCATGTAGAAATTACTGACTTGATTGTTCCCAAAATTGGGGATGATTTAGAGCATGCAAGGAGATTGTCAAAATTTGTTTATGATGAATTCGGGCCTGAAATGCCAATTCATTTTTTGAGATTTCATCCTGATTACAAAATGATGGAATATCCTAACACTCCAGTAGAAACTTTGGAAAAGCATTATCAGGTTGCAAAACATGTGGGTTTGAAGTATGTCTATTTGGGAAACGTACCTGGTCATAAATGGGAGCACACATACTGCGCTGAATGTAAAAAAATAGTCGTAAATCGTTATGGATTTAGTATTAGAGAATGGCATCTAGATAAAAAAAATTGCTGTAATTTTTGTGGAAATCATATTCCTATAGAAGGAAAATTACAAGAAGGCTATAGGCAAGATCGTTTTCAGTTTGTGTCTTAATTAATTCAAATTCTGGAAGTTTTTAAATCTGATAATGTTGTAAATAATATGTGAAATCTCAATCCTGTAGAAATTGTGGTAAAGAATTATACCAAAATCAAAGAATATACCCACAATGTGGACGAGATAGAGGAGAAGAAGACCCAGAATAATTTTAAATGTAAAAATACCTTGTTCTAGATTATCTCAAATTTACCATTTTCTTTGGCTTTGTAAATCACATCTGGTTTTCTAAGAAATATTCCTGACTCTAAAACTCCTGCTATTTGTTTAATTTTTTGAGTGAGTATTTTGGCATTTTTTATTGTGCCAAAATCACAATCCAAAACAATGTTCCCATTTTCTGTAAAAAATGGATAACCTCTATCAAGAGTCCGCAAATTTGCACTGCCTCCTAGTTTATTTATAGAATTGATAACTGAATTTCTTGCAAGTGGATGTATCTCTACTGGAACTTTAATCGTGAAATCTTTTACAAATTTTGTTTCATCTGCCATTACTACTACCTTCTTTGCAAGACTAAACAAAATATTCTCACGTAATAATGCACCACCACCACCTTTGATCACATATTTTTGCGAATTAATTTGATCTGCACCATCGAAAACCACATCAATGTAATCTACTTGATCAGCTTCCACTAATACTATCCCGCCTTTCTCTGCAATCAATTTGATTTGTAATGATGTAGGTACTCCTTTGATATCGTAGTTTTTTAATTTGATTAAATTTGCAAGTGACTTTACAAGTGCAGTAGCTGCTCTGCCACTTCCTAATCCAACAACATAACCATTTTTAACAAATTTTAATGCATCATTTGATAATGCCATAATGGCATCATCATATGTCAATTATTCTACCTCTGCCTGATCAAGCTTTGATAAAACTTTCATAATGTCTCCTTTGATCTTATCTAAATCATCGGTATCATCATCAAAGTCATCATCTAATGTAGTTGGTTTTGGTTGTTCTGGTTCTGGAAGTGCCTTATGTTCATTGATCTTTGCTACCTCTTTGTTAATGTCTGGTTTAGTTTCAAGTGTTATCTCTGGTTTTGATGATACTGATTGTATGATCTCAATTTTATCCTCAACTTTTGGTTTTGGCTTAATTGTTTCTTGAACTATCTTATCTTTTGGTTTGACTAATTCTGTCTGAATAATTCTTGGATGTGGTACTGATTTTATTTCTTCTTTTTCAAATAATGTGGATTTTGGTTCCTTTTTTGAAATATTTGTCAGTGTAGTTAATTCAAATGATTGTCTTGGTTTAGTTGGAGGAATTTCGATTGGCTCCATGTTTGTATTTGTTTTTTCAAAGTTAAATGAATCCTTGAATGATTTCACCACATTTTGTTTTGATTCTTGTCTTTTGATTTCTGGTTCTTTCATATCCTGCTTTTGATTGTTTGATGTCATCATCTTTGATGATATTTCGTACAATCTGTCATCCAACTTTGATAATTTTTGATCCATCAAAGTAATCAAACCATCACCCACTGGACCCAAGTCTGGATGCATACTGACTTGTTCGAGTTTTTCTAATTTAGCTAAAACAATTCCTAATTGATGTTGATATTTTAATTTCAGTTTGTCTTTTTGACTTTTAGAGAATCCTGAATCTGATTGATATAGTCTTGAAATTGTTTTAGTTAGAATATCTTTTTCAATTTTAAGAGCACTGATCTGACTTTTAATGTGTGAACTTGCTCCTAATCTAAGTAACTGATTTTTATTTCTAGGTATTTTTCTTACAGCTGCTGCTGTAGCAACGCCTGCTAATGAACTAAGAATAAGAACAATTTCTTGCATCTATGTATACCATTTAATCCAGGAATACTTTCTGCGTTTGGCCTCTGGGAATCCACAACTTGCACATTGATGATGACGCTTGTGAAGTGAGTTTTTACCACATCTTCTACATCTAATGTGAACCTTCTTCTTTGTAAAACCACCCATAGAAGTTGTACCTTTAGTCATTGCAAATCACCTAATGTTGTGCAGGTGGGGGAGATATCATAACAACATTGTCTCCTCTAACTACAATGGTTCCGAGACTTTTAGAATCGCCTTCAGCGGGAATTTCCTCTGAAGAATCGAGTAGCAGGTTCATGTGTTGGTCAAAACCAAGAAGAGTACCTCTAATAGTTTTACTTCCTTTGAGCTTAATCAAAACAACTTGATCAATACTCTCATCCAATACTTTTACTGCCATATCAACGGACATCTATTTCACTTATTGACTTGGATATCTAGGGATTATATTAAATTTCCATTGGTAAAACTATGAGATACGTTCAGTAAGGCAAGTTTGACACTTTTTTGATAGATTTCTAACGATATCAGCTAAAATCCGCTGTCCATCTTTCTTAGTAGCATTTGTAGGATCGCCCCAAATTCCATTTTTGGTTGCTTTTGGAAATGATTTGTTAGCTAATTTTCCGATTTTCTTGAGTTCTTGTTTTGACATTTTATCTGTGATTAGTCCTTTTTCAGCTGATTTCATTTTAACGCTTTTTGAGATTGCAAGCATTAATGATGTCTCTACAAATCCTGCGTGATCAAACTCTCTTCCCATAAAATGCCAATAGGATAATGGGAATACTTTGATCTTGTTTTTTAATATTTTCTTTAGTTTTAAATCCAAATTCTTTATTGAGTTCTGATTTCCGTGATGACCGTTAAGTATGAACACTATTTTGATATTATTTGCTAAAAGTGATGCACACAAATCAATTAGAACGGCACGTAATGTTGATTCTTTTATACTCAAATTAAAAAATGGTGAATGTTCAAATGAAACTCCGTAATTAAGAGTTGGTAGCAAAAGATATCCATTTTTTTCAGATATTCTTTTTGATACTTCTGTTATAATATCTGAATCTGTTGATATGGGTAAATGTGGTCCATGCTGCTCAATTGAACCTACAGGAATCACTGCTATTTGTTTTTGACTAGTTATTGAGTTTCTAAGATTAGGATCAAACTGAGTTTTAATTTCTACCATTTAATTCACTTATTTTATGTGAACCTTTCTCCAACGTACTTCTAGTTTATTTTCTAGATGCATCTTCATTGCTTTGAGCAATGTGTCTGCTTCCAATTTCTGTCCCTTTATCTTTATTTTTTCTAACGTGTCATTTGGATCTACTTTAAAAGAATCTTGGAATATGATAGGTCCCTGATCCAAATTTTCTGTAACATAGTGAGATGTAACACCAACAATTTTTGTACCTCTTTCATAAGCTTGTGCATATGCCATAGCTCCTGGAAATGCTGGTAATAATGATGGATGAATATTGATTATTCGATTTGGATATCTCCAAACAAAATTTGGACTGAGGATTCGCATGTATCTTGCAAGTGAAATCAAATCAATATCATATTTTTTACATATCTGAATAATTTTCTCCTCTGCTTTTTCTTGATTTTTTTCCTCTATTACAATAAATGGAATTTTTGCTTTTTTTGCTAGTGGTTCTAGTGTTTTTTCAGTACCAATTATTACTGATATTTCCCCCTTTAGTGACTTTGAATTGGCAATAATTGTTTGAAGACAGAGTGGTTCTTTTGTTACCAGTATTGCAATATTTTTTTGTGAATTTGTTTCGTGATGTGTACTAACATTCATTTTTTCTTTTCTAGCTAAGTTCTGAATCTCAATATCGAATTTTTTTAAATCAATTGATTTTAAAAAAGACACTTCTAGATACATTCCAAAAAGACTTTTGATTACATTCTGATTGACTTTTTCTATATTTCCACCTTTTGAAAATACAAAATTTGTAAATGCAGCTACAATCCCTTCTTTATCTTTACCAACCACTGTAATTCCGACTACTGTCTTTTTCATGACTTTATGCTCACAATTTTCTCATTATTAATCATTCACAGAAATTGAAATGGTGCGGGAGGTGGGATTTGAACCCACGAACTCCTGAGAGATAGGGTCCTAAGCCCTACGCCTTTGACCAGGCTGGGCGACTCCCGCAATGTACATGTCATTAGACACAAAGTTAACTGTTACGAGGCAACCGTTAAAGAACCAAAAGTAGTCTAGCTAATCTTATTTTAAAAATTAAACAATCTGATATTTTAGATTTGAGGATATTTTATTATTTTTAGTATAATACTTGAAATTATTCATATGTTTTTTTGTATATTAATTGGTATAAAGTTGAATCAACCAACTGTTTCTTTAAGTTGAATGTGTTAATTCATCAAAGGAGTAACTACGTTTTTTAATATTTCAAGAAAATTATCGCTAATTCTTTATCTAGATTTTTTTTAATTTAAAAAGAATAAACAAATTACAATACTAGACAAACTTGTATTTCTCTGTGTTTTTAGTTGATTTTACTTGTTAGTTAAAATTAAATATTTTTTTTGAATTTTCTATCATTACATTTATTCATCACTGATGTTTGTTTAAATCATATAATCATCTAACTCCATTAATATTGTTCAATTTAAGAAAATTCTTGTTCAGTACAAGACTTGGCTTTTTGAATTCTAGATAAAATTATCTTTCAATGTATTAAAATATGTATTGTCAATTGGAATTGTAACTAAAAGACTAATAGTTTTTTTCAAGATTGATATTTACTATGTTATTTATTTTTATAATTGTATTAATTCTATTCTAAATCCAATGTTTAGTGCTTTATCACAATGATTTTTAATCTTTGCATATTTAATTTTTTTATTTTTATGACCTTATATCAGTTATATGAAAAATAAATTTTTGATAATAATTTAACCCATGTCTGATTATTTTGTTGTAATCTGCTCTAAATACATGAGAATTTTTTACAACTCCCCTCCCATGTTTGATTCTTTCATCTCTATATTCATGTAATGCATTTGTTGTTGTAAGAATGCTTTTTCTCCACACTTCACGTATTTTTAATTACTTGTATCGTATTTCTTAAGAAATATTTTATAAAGAATTTTTGTTCATATAAAAAAATTAATTTAATTACATGTAGTACGGGTTTGACCCGCCCACTTGAATCTATTAGGTTTTGACAAAAGAATGTATTTTGTTTATTGTGTTGATTCATTTCATAATATAACTCAATTAACGCTGAAAACTTATTCAGCTTGATTTTTTAGAGATCTTTGAAGAAAATATTCAGTATTTTTGAGTCTTTTTTGTATCCATTTCATTCAGAAGCAATCAATAAAATTTCTCAGATATAGATACTAAATACGAATGGAAGTAATTTAGCTATTATATTACGATAGATACACACAAATTTATCTATTTTTGTATAGTTTTATGGCTAAATTTTTTGGAACTAATGGAATTCGCGGAATCTTTGGTGAAGATTTCACTCTAGAGTTTGTTCATGATATGACCCTAGCTATAGGAACTTATTTTGATAAGGGTCCAATACTGATTGGTTTTGATGGAAGAGATTCAAGTCCAGCCATATCAAAAGTTGTAAGTTCTGCTCTTAATTCAATAGGGATTGATTGTAATATTGCAGGAATAGTTCCAACCCCTTGTCTTGAATTTGCAGTAAAGACTTTGGGATATTCTGGTGGATTCATGATCACTGCATCACACAATCCTCCTCAGTACAACGGAATAAAACCTGCTGCAAATGATGGAGTAGAAATTTCACGAGAGGATGAATTAATTATTGAAGATATTTATATAGAAAAAAAATGGCGAAAAAATTCTAAAAATTTAGGCACTACTGGAAAAGAGGATAGAGCAATTCAGACATATCTAAATGGAATTGTATCTCAAATTGATTCTAAATTAATAGAATCAAGAAATTTCAAAGTTGTTTTGGATTTAGGTAATGGTGCACAGGCAGTATCTGCACCTGACTTTTGTAAGATGGTGAATTGTAAAACATTTCTTGTAAACCAAAACATTGATGGGGCATTTCCAGGACGTGGTTCAGAACCTACACCACAAAATCTTTCAGAGCTATCACGTACTGTAATTGAAAATAATGCTGATGTAGGAATTGCATTTGATGGAGACGGTGATCGTAGTATATTCTGCGATAATAATGGAAATATTTTAACTGGAGATAAATCTGCATTATTACTTACTCAACATATTTTACAGAAAAATCCAAACTCCTTAGTTGTTACATGCTTGAACTCTGGTTCTAACATTGAAACTGTATCTGAGAAATTTAATTCTAAAGTTATTCGCACCAAAGTTGGAAGTGTTGAAGTCTCAAGAAAAATGGTTCCAACAAATGCATTAATTGGATTTGAGGAAAATGGTGGATTCATGTATGGAAAGCATAATCAAGTTAGAGATGGTTGTATGACTTTAGCATTAATGCTTGAACTTTTAGCAACTTCAAAAAAATCTCTTTCCAACGAAATTGCACTTTTACCTCCTTCCTTTACTACAAAAGATAAAGTATCGTGTTCTCCTGATAAAGTACCAAAATTAATCTCTACTTTAAAAGAGGAATACCCAAATTCTGACACTACTGATGGCATCAAGATTATTGTTGACTCTAAAAACTGGGTAATGGTTAGACCAAGTGGTACAGAACCTATTGTTAGAATTTATGCCGAAGCTGGAAGTCAAGAGAAATTAGATACTTTAATGTCAGAATTCCTCAAAAAAGTTAAAGACATTATTTCCAGATAACACTTTTAAAACCAAACGCATCGACGTATAGAATGGAGAATGAACCCAAAGGGTGACGAAATATGGGTAAAGCATATTATGTTAAATTTGAGACGCCAGAGGACCTTGTGAATCCAATCTTAGAGGCTGTTAGAGTAGCTTCCACCAGTGGTAAAGTCAAGAAAGGAACCAATGAAGCAACTAAGGCAATTGAACGTGGTACTAGTAAACTAATTGTTATCGCTGAAGATGTAGAACCACCTGAAGTAGTAGCACATCTTCCAATTCTATGTGAAGAACAAGGTGCAGCATATGCATTTGTGCCAAGTAAATCTGAATTAGGTAAATCGTTAGGTATCGATATCACTTCTGCAGCTGCAGCAATTTTGGATGCTGGTGATGCACAACATATTATAGATCAAGTTGTATCGACCATTGCTAAAATTAAAGGTGGAAAGACTGATCAATGAGCTCCACAACTGAAGAAGTAGTTCAATCTGAAATTATTCAAATTGTTGGGCGAACTGGTATTGCTGGTGAGGTAATTCAAGTTAGAGTTAAAGTTCTTACTGGTAAGGATAAAGGAAGAATTCTTACAAGAAATGTTAAAGGTTCTGTAAGATTAGGAGAGATTCTAATGCTTAGAGAAACAGAGAGAGAAGCCAAGAAAATCAAATAGGATGTGATTGAATGAGTCTTTTAGTTAAACCATGTAATTTTTGTGATAGGCCTGTAGCTAAAGGCTCAGGTACTATGCTTGCTAAAAACGATGGAACTGTATTATGGTTCTGTTCAGCAAAATGCAAAAAAAATATGCTAGACCTTAAACGTGATCCAAGAAAGCTAAAATGGACAAAAAAATATGTTAAAGGCGGAATCAAAAAGAAGTAAAATTGACTGAAAAATCGTTGTTTATTGTTAAACCAGATGCAGTATCTAGAAATCTAGTTGGAGAAGTCATATCACGATTTGAAAGAAAGGGATTCAAACTTTTAAAATTAATGATGTTTACTTTCACTCAAGAACAAGCAAAGAATTTCTATGCTGTACATAAAGACAAACCATTCTTTGGTGAACTAACATCATTTATCACATCAGGACCAGTAGTTGCAGCAATCATTGAAGGAAATAATGCAATTGCAACTACTAGAATAATGATTGGCGCAACAAAATCATTCGAAGCTGATCCTGGTTCAATTAGAGGTGACTTTGGATTGGGATTCAGTGAAAATATAATTCACGCATCAGATTCACAAGAAAGCTTTGACCATGAATCGAGGGTAGCATTTGAGTGATCTGGTTTGCAAATTCGTCAGCCTATAGTGGCAGTTCTTGGTCATGTAGACTCTGGAAAAACATCTCTTTTAGATAAAATTCGTGGTACAGGTGTTCAAGGTAGAGAAGCAGGTGGAATTACTCAACATATTGGAGCAAGCTTTCTTCCATCTGAGACAATTAAAGAAATATGTGGCCCATTATACAAAAAACTTGAACAGGCAGAAAACAAGGTACCTGGACTTTTAGTAATTGATACTCCTGGACACGAAGTTTTTACAAATCTTCGCTCAAGAGGAGGTTCAGCTGCTGACATTGCTATATTAGTAATTGATGTTAATCGAGGATTTCAACCACAAACAAATGAAAGTTTAAAAATTTTACAAAGTAGAAAAGTTCCGTTTGTTGTTGCCTTGAATAAATGTGATCAAATTTCAGGATGGCGAAAATCTGACACTAGGTTTATCTCTCAAGCAATCAAAGAACAAGATGCATCCATTCAAACTGATCTTGATCAAAAGATCTATGATGTTGTGGGGACTCTTTCAATTTTAGGATATCAATCAGAAGCATTTTACCGTGTAAAGGACTTTAAATCAGAAGTAGCCATAGTTCCAATCTCTGCCCGTTCTGGAGTTGGACTTCCAGAATTACTTAGTGTGTTAGTTGGTCTGACACAGCAATATTTGAAACAAAGACTAGCCCAAGGAGAAAAAGATCCACGTGGTATTATCTTGGAGATAAATGATGAAGTAGGGTTAGGACCTACTGCAAATATTATTCTAATTGATGGAACAATAAAAAAAGAAAATAGTATTGTTGTAGCCAAAAGAGATTCTGTTTTGGTAATTAAACCAAAGGCAATACTTTTACCAAAACCTCTTGATGAAATGCGTGATCCTCGTGACAAATTCAAACCAGTTTCATCAGTAGATGCAGCAGCTGGACTCAAAATTGCATCATCTGATCTAGAAGGTGTACTTCCTGGAAGTACACTTTATGTTGCATCAAATGACGCAGAGATTAAAAAATTTACCCGGCTAATAGAGATAGAAATGAAATCTGTATTTATTGACACTGAAACTGATGGAATAATTCTCAAATGTGATACTATTGGTTCACTTGAAGCAATTGTTGAAATGCTAAGACGTTCACAAGTCCCAATAGCAAAAGCCGACATTGGTCCTGTAAATAGAAGAGATGTTATGGAAGCAAAAGCAATCAAAGAAAAAAACAGACACCTTGGTATTATTTTATCATTTAATGTCAAGGTATTACCTGATGCAAGAGAAGAATCAGAAATTAGCCATGTCAAAATCTTTGAGGATAAAGTAATTTACAGTCTGATTGACAACTATAACTCATGGGTTGAGGAAGATACTGCAAATGAAGAAGATGCAATGTTTGCAGAACTAACACCAATTTCTAAATTTACATTTATGAAAGGAATGGTTTTTCGAAATAATAACCCAGCCGTGTTTGGAGTTCGTATAGATGTTGGCACTCTCAAACACAAAATTCCATTTATGAATATGAATGGAAGAAAGATAGGAAATATTCATCAGCTTCAACTTGATAAAAAAACCGTATCTTCTGCAAAAGCAGGAGATGAGGTAGCATGTTCTGTTAAAGATGTTACAATTGGTAGACAAATTTTTGAAGAGGAGGTATATTATACATTCCCACCATCACATGAAGCAAAAATAATTCTAAAGAAATTCATGCACAAGCTTAGCCCTGAAGAGCAAGAAGTTTTTAACGATATAGTTAGGATCCAACGTGAAAAAGAATCAATGTATGGTTACTAGCTTGAATGTTTTTTACATATCATATGTATTCCAGGTGCACCTACTGCACCCATCATCTTGTCAATTATCTGTCCAGACTTGAACATGATAAATGTGGGAATTGACTGCACAGCAAATCTCATTGATATGTTTTGATTGTTGTCTACATTGACTCTTGCAAATTTCACTTTGGGATATTTTTTTGAGAGGCTCTCAAATATTGGGTGCATAGATTTGCATGGACCACACCACTCTGCCCAGAAATCTACTAAAGTTGGATTTTCAGTAGATATGATTTGATCAAAATTTGCTTCGTTCAAATCTATAATTCCAGGCTCAATTTTTGGTTGATCCTGCTGCTTAAGCATCTCGTTTAATTTTTTCTTCATTATTTTTTCAATTTCTGGATCATCAGACAATATATTCTAAATTTTTTTCCTTCTAAAAAATCTATATTTTAGATTGCTCATCAACTGACTTTATAGGAACAGACTCAAATCTTCTTGAATTGCATATGGGACACTGATCAATGTATTTAGTAAAGCTTACAGAAGTATATGCAATACCACAATCACCACAAATTCTGAGGTTTCTGCTTAGTTTACCCATATATACAATCAACAAACATTGTGATTAAAACTTAACTTTGTAATATTACCAGAATTGCCACCAAGGCTTTGCTGCTGGTTTTGCTACTGGCTTTGATACTATTGTACATACTCCGTCAATCAATTCTGTTCCAGCCCCACAAATCCCAAATTTTTTTCCTTCTTTTGGTGTTATCTCTTTTGATTCCTCTAATCCAACTGCCTGGTAAATTGAATCATATTCAGGAAAGTTATCATCAAACCATTTCTTGTATGATGGCTCGTTGTTGTATCTGTCAACATAACTTTGTGGATCTTTTGTT